>ERZ827528.79-NODE-79-length-126549-cov-21.759957_pt1 | contig 126549 bp, 121 predicted proteins | sample MGYA00519768_ERZ827528 | MGnify/ENA primary metagenome ERZ827528 (study PRJEB31778, sample SAMEA3449343) | human gut metagenome | biome: human gut; feature: human-associated habitat; material: faeces | place: United Kingdom | collected 2010/2012 ...
CTTCTTCGCGTTTTCTTTCTCCGTCTTCCAGTCCTTTAGCGTAAATTGCTTTTTCATCCATTATTGCCTTTTGCCTTAATTCTTCCATTCTTTCTTTCAATTCTTCTTCGCGTTTTCTTTCTCCGTCTTCCAGTCCTTTAGCGTAAATTGCTTTTTCGTCCATTATTGCTTTTAGTCGTAAATCTGCTATTCTTTGCATTCTTTCGTCTTCACTTAAACTATCAAGTTTTTCTGTTGCCTCTTTTATTTCTTTGTTTTCTCCCATCTTTTCAGTCACCCTTTCCGATTTTGGATTTTCCAAAAAATATAACCAATCTAATAGTTTATCTTTTTCCTTTTCTCTTCCCTTTATTTTTGGTAACTCTATAATATCAATTTCTAACTTATCTGTCAATATTTTACCTCCTGTTTTATTATCCATTATTTTCCATACGCTATGATAATCCATTTCTTTTAAATTCTTTACTTCAAAATCTGTTATTAATATTACAATTGTTTTTTCTAGTAACGAATAATCTTCTCCTGTTTTTATTTGTCTTGTATACAACCTACTCCAATAATATAGTATTCTTTCTATTATATTGCTTTGATCTATTAATTGCATTTCTATATTGCATTTTTCCTTTCCATCAAGCTCTGCTAGTATGTCTAATACTCCTAATTTGTCGTCTTTAAATTCTCTTCTTAATATCGGGTTCTTACTTAAATCTATACTTTCTATTTTTCTTTTTAATATTGTTTCTAAAAAACCTTTTGTTATTCTTTCGTTTCCTATTTCACCAAATAATGCTTGAAATACTACATCTAATTTAGGCGATAATGTTTTTGTTTCTTTGTTTTTTTCCATAAAATGTTCCTTTCATTGTTAACTATTGCTTAAACAGTTTCTTAAAGTAGAACATTCACCTCCTATCATTGGATTTTATTTTCTTTTTTTGGGATTTTTAATTAGATTTTAAATTTTAGAATTAAATTATTTAAAATTTGTGTTGATTTTTGAATAAATAACTTTTTAGATTTTAATATATTTTTATAAGTTATTAACTAATTGGTCTTCACTATTCAAGCAATGTAATTATATATAATCATAATTTACAATTTTTGTCAACTCATTTTTGTTATGTTTAATTGGTAATATTTCAAGAGTGTCCCAAATTGGGCAAATGGGACAATTGGGGACTGTCCCTAAATGAGGAATCGTAGGGGCGATTTTAATCGCCCGCCAAAATGGGGCAAAAAAAAGAGGGTGCACTGCACCCTCCAACAAGGATTTCTCAGAAGACTGTAGCGAGCTACAGAAAACTACATAAAAATTACTCACACTTCCAATTATATCGGATTATGAAGCAAAAATAAGGGGTTTTGTCTTCGGGCAGGAACTCCACCCGAGGGGGGATATTTCTTACCCAATCGTTGCCCTTTATCTGGGCACCGAATTTTAGTTCTTGCCAGGGGTTTATCCCCGACTTTTGAGCTTCTTCAACGAACTCGTGGACGAGCTCGTAACACCGAAAATCATGACTACCATCATATCGAATGATGGTATCCCCACCAAGCCTATAGGGATCGTAGTAGAGTGGTGATCTTTTTTTGTCCTCATAGAGGAAACGAAAAAGATTAATATACGCGTTCTCATAGTTAGTTTTCATGTCTTCTTCTTTCCGCACCCTTTCGGGAACTTGAATCCTTATCGGATCCCATTTTGTTTTGATTTTCTGCAAAGGCTATTGCCTTTACATACTTAAATTATATCATATTTCACATAAAATGTTAACATTATGTAAAATCTATGCAAAAGTTATTGCGTTATTTTTAAAAATGGGATATAATTAGTTATTAAATCAAGGGGATAGTGAATAAGCATGCCTAATAAAGAAACTCATAGAGCATTTAACCAGTTGTTAAATACTTTTTTAGAAATTAATAATAAAGAGGAAGAGTTGGCACAAGATGGTACTAGTAGTATAAAATTAGTACCTATATTTTTGTATAATGATACAGATAAAAAACTAAAGGTAGAATTTAAAATTGGAAACAAACAATTAACTAAGATTAATAATCTTCCAGATTTTTTTGAAAGAATGCTTAATAGAGAAAAATATAAATATAACAATGTGCTAGAGTTTATACATGAGGAAAATGCTTTTGAAGAGCAAAGTAGGCCTTTGCTAAAATTTTTATTAAAATATGCAGAAATAATTAAATATGCAAATGATGTAAATAATAACTATGCATATTATGGAAGAAACTTTAATGTGAATAATGTGGTACTATCAAATACAGGTTTAGATGAACTATTTGAAATATTAAAAGGGAAAACAGTAGAATTTGAAACAAAAACAGGAGAAAGAAAAATTCAATTTATAGATGAGCCAATAGATATAAAATTTATATTAGAAAAATCAGATGAAAGTACATATTGTTTAACACCTAATATAGATGTATATGGGTATGATATATTTTATGGAAAAAATTATTCTTATTTTTTGATTGATAATAAGATGCACAAATGTTTACCAAAAGTGGAAAATAGGAACTTAGAATTGCTAGAAGTGTATAAAAAAAATTATACTCAATCAATAGTATTTAACGAAAATAATTTAAGAAATTTTTTTGCAATTGTTGTACCAAAAATAAAAGATAATTTTGAAATAAAAAATATAGACAAAGAACAAATAGAAAAATACATGCCTAAAGATTTGTATGTAAAAATATATTTGGATTATAACGAAAAAGGTTATATAATAGCAGATGTTAAATTCTGTTATGGAAATGTGGAATTTAATCCAATAAAAAACGTAAATTTGGAAATAACAAGAAACGCTATACAGGAAAATGAAGTACTTGATACATTTGTACAAACAGGTTTTATGCTTGATAGTGCAAACGCAAGATTAGTATTAGCAAATGATGAAAAAATATATAATTTTTTATCAAAAGAAATAGAAGATTATATGAAAAAATTTGAAGTCTTGGTTGCAGAAGACTTCAAAAAAAAGGACATAAAAAAAATAAAAATAAAATCAATAGGGGTAAAAATAGAAAACAATTTATTAGACATAAACTTGGAAGATTTTAAATTTAATATTTATGAAATAAAAGATATTATAAATAAATACAAACTAAGAAAGAAATTTTATAGATTAAAAGATGGAACTTATATTTCTTTAGAAAAAAATAGCAGTTTAGATTTTTTAGAAAATTTGACAGATAACATAGAAATAGAAGATGAAAATGTAGAAGAAAATTCAATAAAATTGCCAATATATAGAGCTTTATATTTAGAAAAAATATTTAAAAACATGCCTAATACTAATATACAAAAAAATGAGTATTATAAGAATATGATTAGCCAAATAGAAGATAGGCAAATAGATTTAAGTACAAAAATTCCACCAAAATTAAATGCAGAATTAAGAACATATCAAAAAATAGGTTATAAATGGTTGAGAACATTAGAACAATATAAAATGGGAGGAATTTTAGCAGATGATATGGGCTTAGGAAAAACAATACAATTATTAGCTGTTATACTTTCATATGTTCAGAAAAACAAAGGAAATGTAAAGCCCTCTATAATAATATGCCCAAGCTCTTTAGCACTAAATTGGTATAATGAAATTCAAAAATTTACTCCCACGTTAAAAGCATTAGTAATAAGTGACGATTACTTAGAGAGAAAAAGAAAAATAGAAGAAATAGGCAAATATCAAGTAATAATTACATCATATGATTCTTTAAAAAGAGACATAGATTTATATGAAAATTATTGTTTTAAATATGTTGTAGCAGATGAGGCACAATATATAAAAAATAATAATACAAAGAACTCAAAAGCAATAAAAACAATTAATGCAGAAACAAAATTTGCATTAACAGGAACACCGATAGAAAACTCACTTTCTGAGTTATGGTCAATATTTGATTTTATAATGCCTGGTTATTTATACAAATATAAAAAATTTAAAGAACTATATGAAACACCTATAATAAAAGAACAAAATGAAGATGTAATGAACAAGTTAAAAAAACAAATTGAGCCATTTGTTTTAAGAAGAACAAAAGGGGAGGTTTTAACAGAACTTCCGGACAAAACTGTAACTATATTGAATAATGAAATGTCAGAAGAGCAATATAATATATATATGTCATATATGGCACAAGCTAGAAAAGAAATAATGAGCCAGATAGATATAAACGGATTTGAAAAAAGTCAAATAAAAATATTATCACTGTTAATGAGATTAAGACAAATATGCTGCCATCCAAAATTATTTTTAAGAGAATATGAGGGAGAAAGCAGTAAGCTAAACCAATGTATAGAAATAATACAAGATGCTGTATTAGGAGGACACAAAATACTACTGTTTTCAAGCTATACTTCAATGTTTGAAATAATAGAGGAAAAATTGAAAAACATTGGAGTAAAATATCTTAAATTAACAGGACAAACTAAAGTTGGAGAAAGAATAGAGTTAGTAGATAAATTTAATACAAATGAAAATATAAAAGTATTTTTGATTTCGTTAAAAGCAGGTGGAACAGGTTTAAACCTTACAGGAGCTGACATGGTAATACATTATGACCCATGGTGGAATTTGTCTGCAGAAAACCAAGCAACAGATAGAACATATAGAATAGGTCAAAAAAGAAATGTACAAGTATATAAACTAATTACAAAAAACTCAATAGAAGAAAAAATATATGAACTACAACAGAAAAAAGCAAAATTAATAGATAATATGTTATCAACAGATGCAACTTTTATAAATAAATTATCAAAAGATGATATATTAGCACTGTTTGAATAAGAAATAAGCAAGAAAGTTTCAAAAATTTGTTTTAATAAAGTATATATTATATTAAAAAGAGGGAAAACCCTCTTTTTAATATTGTATGTTTTTTGTTGTTCCGTCTGTTAATAATACTTTTATACTCTCTGGTCCGCCATTTCCTAAGAATTCAGCTACACCACTGGCAACTTTAATTTTTTGTTGGTTAGGATCACTTGAATTTGGATCATGTATTACATATAAATCGTTATTTTTTGTTATAAAATATAAATCTATATCGTTAAATACTGATTTAGTTACTTTGTATAAATATTTAGCATTAGTATTTTCAATTAATACTGCTCCCATACTTTCGCTTATGGCAATTGAACCATTTTCTATTGAAGCCACTACATCAGTATCATGACTAGGTGAACCATAATATGTAACACTATCTATTAGTGTTACAGTAGTATATCTATAAAAATCATTTGTTGTATATTTAATGGTATTTGTGGTTTCATTATCATCATCAAAAGAAGTAGATTCACTTGAATTAAGTGGCACTTGTATAAATGAATTTTTTCCATTATTTTTGTTATTAACATTGTTTTTAAAATCTAATAATACTTTTTCAATATAAAATTTATCACTTGTGTAATCGCTTTTGATGTTGTTATATTTAATAATAGCAGAAACTAGAGTACATACAACAAGCACAACAAATATTATAATAGCTATAATTGCAGGGACCATAGAAGTTTTTGGCTCTTCTTCTCCTTTTAATCTTATATGAGTATTTTGTGCTTTCCAGTTTTCCATTTTAATAGGTAACCAAAAGCCATAAATTCCAAATGTAATAACAGTTAAAAACCACCATAACAAATAATGACCAATTAAACTTAAAGAACTTCCATTAAATATAATTCTTTTACGATTTATAATGGTGTGTTTTGCAAGCCATTTTTGCTTGTAACATATTCCAAAAGGATATAGTATTCCTAAAGAAATAATAGTTAGGAAATTACAAAGTAAATTTACACCTATTACTCCTAAAACTCCACCATCAAAATAGCTTTCACCTTTTACAAATGTTTCATCTTCAAAGTGAATATTTGAAACTATCCATTGTTCCTTTCTTATTGGAATCCAAAAACTATAAATTCCCAATGTTATAATAGTAAAAAATATCCATTTAAACCTTTGGACAAATAAAGAGGCGCCAGTTCCTTCAAATTTTAATCTTTTTCCATTGTAAACAGTATGGTCTATTTTATAAGCAATTAATAATTTCTCTGCCCATGCAGATGCTATTCCTAAAGTAGCAGCAGTTATTAGAAAAGATAAAATGCCATATCCAATTAATTCTAGGACTTTGCCATCAAAATAGGAATCAGTTCTTTCCACTTTTTTTTCTACTTTAATTTCGTCATATACTGACTCTGTTTTACTTTGTTCAGTCTTTTGTTCGTTCATTATAAAATTTCCTCCCCTTTTTTATTTTATATAATTATAGTAGTATACAAATTAAAAAAAATCAAGCAAATATAGATATATAACAATGAAAAATATTGAAAAGATAGATAATACATGGTATAATCATTATGTTAATACGCAATTGCGTAATGCAGAAAGGAGAAAAAATGAAAATTTTTTTTGAAACGCAAAGCTCTGAAGTCACAGGATCCAGTCACTTAGTGACTATAATAAGAGACAACAAACCGCTAAGGATATTAGTGGATTGTGGTAAATTTCAGGGAGAAGCCGAAAAAGAAAAAAATAGGTTCTTCGGATTTGAACCTGATAAAATAGATGTGGTGTTTGTGACGCATGCACATTACGACCACATTGGAAGAATCCCGCAACTCATTAAAAGTGGTTTTAAAGGAATAATCATCTCTAATGAGGTGACAAGGAGAAGAGCCCAGATATCTCTGGGAAGAAGTAACAACTTTGTTTTTTCACAGTGGAAACACGTTGAAGAAACATTTTTATACTCTTTTTCAAGGGAGATAAAATTTGCATTTTTTAAAAATGCACCCATTGCGGGCGCAACTGCGCTATTTCTCCGGGTAGAGAACCATAATTACTCTGAGAATTACCTGTTTACAGGTGATTATTTAGAGAAAAGTAATTTTGCCCAAACATGGTTTCCAGAATGGGTGTATAGGTTGCCACTGACAATTGTGGCTGAAACGACGTATGGGACAGGAGCAAAAAAGGAGCATGGCAAATTTGAAAGGGAATTAAAGGAGTGGATGAGATCTCCAAGTCATACAGCAGTTGTTCCTGTATTTGCTATGGAGCGGGGACAGGTAATCCTTAAGAAAATTGGCGAGATGCAGAAAAAAAGAAAAATTTCTGCAAATATCCCAATTTTTATACAAGGCGAAAGTCTTGTTGATTACACCAATCAATATTTGGCTGAAGGTTTAATCCCGTATCAGCCCAATGTTATCCCTGTACCTACTAATGTAGGTATAAGAACATTGCCACAATATAAGATTGTTGTAACAACTCCTGGAATGGGCAAGGATGGAGCTTCTCGTACGTGGATAGAACATGCCAAAAAAAACAAAAATATTATGCTTTTTAAAGTAGGCTATGCACCAGAAACAGCTCCCATGGGAAGACTGGGCCAAATGAATGTCAAATTCATGGAGACCAATGAGTTTGGCTCACATTGTACAGGAGAAGAGATGATAGAATTTCTATCACGATTCGAATGTATAAAAAACGTTATTTTAGTGCATGGTAACATGAGCACTAAGAAAATAATGTTTGAAGCAATTAGGGAAAGGAGAATTGCTTCAAAAGTTTGGATTCTTGAACCAGGTGAATTTATCTGGAAAGATCTGAACAACTAAAATTACAAGGACACTCTATTTTAGAGTGTCCTTGTTTCATAAATAATTAGTAATGAAAAGAAAAATGTTAAATTTTACTTGTACAACTAAATAAATTATGATAAAATATTTGACATAAGATTTGGGAGGAAACATATGTATAGAAACAAAAATTGTGGAGAATTAAATATTAAAAATGTAGGAGAAAATGTAGTAATAGCTGGATGGGTTCAAAGAATAAGAAATTTAGGCTCAATGAAATTTATAGACTTAAGAGATCAATTTGGCATAACTCAAATAATTGTAAATGATAATTGTGCAGATAATCTTGTAACAGAGTGTGTTATTCAAGTTGATGGAACAGTAATAGAAAGAACAAATAAAAATTCTAAAATACCTACAGGCGAAATAGAAATAGAAGCAAAAAAAATAGAAGTACTTGGAACGTGTAAAAACATATTACCATTTGAAGTAAATTCGGAAAAAGCAGCAGATGCAAGAGAAGACTTAAGATTAGAATATAGATTTTTAGATTTGAGAAACGAGAAATTGCATAAAACAATTATACTTCGTAGTGAAATAATGAAAACTATTAGAAATAAAATGGACGAGCTTGGTTTTACAGAAATACAAACACCAATACTTGCAAATTCTTCGCCAGAAGGTGCAAGAGATTTCTTGGTACCAAGCAGATTACACCCAGGAGAGTTCTATGCTCTACCTCAAGCACCACAACAATTTAAACAATTGTTAATGGTTTCTGGATTTGATAAATATTATCAAATAGCACCATGTTTTAGAGATGAGGACCCTAGAGCAGACAGAGCACCAGGCGAGTTTTATCAATTAGACTTTGAAATGAGTTTTGCAGAACAAAAAGATGTATTGTCAGTATTAGAAGATATTTTTACAACAATATTTAAAAAACATACAAACTGGAAGATTACAGACACTCCATTTCCTCGTATACCATATAAAGAGGCAATGGAAAAATACGGTAGTGATAAACCAGATTTAAGAAATCCATTAATTATACAAGATGTAACACAATTATTTAAAGATACAGAATTTAATGCTTTTAAGAAAAAAACTATAAAAGCAATAATAGTAGAGAATGGTGCAGAACAAGGAAGAAAATTCTTTGATAATATGGGAGAATATGCTGTAAATGAACTAGAAGCAAAAGGATTAGCCTGGGTTAAATTTGAAAAGGAAAATGAGATTACAGGCGGAATAGCTAAATTTATAACTAAAGAAATAAAAAAAGGGTTAGAAGAAATTGGCGCTAAACCAAACGTTGCAATTTTCTTTATTGCAGATGAATTTAAAAAAGCACAAAAAATAGCAGGTGGAGTAAGATTAGAATTGGGTAAAAGATTAGATTTAATTGAAAAGGGAGTATATAAATTCTGCTTTATAGTTGACTTCCCAATGTATGAATTATCAGATGAAGGAACAGTAGATTTTAATCATAATCCATTTTCAATGCCACAAGGAGGCATGGAAGCATTAATAACAAAAAATCCACTAGATATTTTGGCTTACCAATATGATGCTGTTTGCAATGGGTATGAAATAACATCAGGTGCAGTAAGAAACCATAGCCCAGAGATAATGGTTAAAGCATTTGAAATTGCGGGATATGAAGAAGAAACAATTAAAACAAAATTTGGGGCATTATATAACGCGTTCCAATATGGTACACCACCGCATGCAGGAGCAGCAGCTGGATTAGACAGATTAGTAATGCTTGCAGCAAACTCTGACAATATAAGAGAAGTTATTGCTTTCCCTAAAAATAAAAAGGCAAGAGATTTGCTAATGAGAGCACCAAGCAAAGTAACAGAACAACAATTAAAAGATGTACATATAAAAATAGATGAATAAAGGTTTTGACTCGAGGAAGGATAAAGAAAAAATGAAAAAGGTTTTAATAGGAATGAGTGGAGGGGTAGATAGCTCAGTATCTGCCCTTCTTTTAAAAGAAAAGGGATATGAAGTAATTGGTGCAACAATGAAACTATGGGAAAGTGATGACGAATGTGTTGAGGGTGGATGTTGTAATTTAAACTCTACAATGGATGCAAAAAGAGTATGTGATGTTTTGAATATACCACATTATGTATTAAATTTTAAGGAAGAATTTAATAAATGTGTAATACAAGATTTTATATCTGAGTATAAAAAATGCAGAACTCCAAACCCATGTATAGAATGTAATAAGTACTTGAAATTTGGCATGATGTATGAAATGGCAAAAAAACTGAATTGTGATTATATTGCAACAGGGCATTATGCAAAAATCGAATATAGCGAAAAATATAAACAATATGTATTAAAAAAATCAAATGCAGGAAAAAAAGACCAGAGCTATGTGCTATATAATTTGCCAAGACAGATGACAGATAAGGTACTATTCCCATTAGGGGATTTTGAGAATAAAGAGCAAATAAGAAAAATTGCAGAGGAGCATAATTTGCAAGTGGCAAGAAAGCCGGATAGTGAAGATATATGCTTTATACCAGAAGGAGATTATAAAAAATTTTTAGAGGCAAATTCTGATTTAAAAGCAAAGGTTGGAAATATAGTAAATACTGAAGGAAAAATCCTAGGAAAACATGAAGGACTTTATAAATATACAATTGGGCAAAGGAAGGGTCTTGGAATTTCAAATGAAGTTCCACTATTTGTAAAAGGATTTAATCCCGAAAAAAATGAATTAATAGTTGGGGAAGAAACAGAAATATTTTCAAAAGAGGCAATAGCAAATGAAATAAATTTAATATTAATGGATGAAATAACAAGGCCGATGGATGTAAAAGCAAAAATAAGATATGCTGCAAAAGAAGCTGAATGTACAATTTACCCAGAAGAAGAAGGCAAAATAAGAGTAGTATTTAATCAGCCACAAAGAGCAGTAACACCAGGACAATCAGTGGTATTTTATATAGATGATATTGTACTTGGTGGAGGTAAAATTTGTGATTTGTAAAAATTAAATGTTTTAATAAAAGGAATTGAATTTATATGGAAATAGAAAAAAACAAAGCAATAATAGAGGCAATTTTATATTCGGCAGGTAGAGAAGTTAAGATGACAGAACTTATGTCAGCTTTGGAATTAGGAGCAAACGAAATTGCTAATATAATAGAAAGTATGAAAGAAGATTATAAGAATTTAAATAGAGGGATAGAAATAATAGAAATTGAAGGCTCATATCAACTATGTACTAAAAAAGAGTATTTTGATTATATATATCCAATATTTGACAATAGAACGAAACCAAACTTATCACAGGCAGCACTGGAAACACTCGCTATTATTGCATATAATCCTAAAATTACAAGAGCAGAAATAGAAGCAATAAGAGGGGTAAATTCGGATGGAACAATATATAAATTATTAGAGTATAATTTAATTGCAGAGTCAGGAAAATCAGATGCACCAGGTAGACCAATGACATTTTCTACAACCACACATTTTTTGAAAATGTTTGGAATGTCAAATCTAAGTGATTTGCCAGATTTACCAAAATACAAACTTGATGAAAATAGACAAATAGTAATAGACGAAATTATAGAGGAAAAAGCAGAGGCTCCTATACCGAGCGAGCAAGAAGAAAAACAAGAAAATGATGGGGCAGTTGTCTAAAGTATGCCTTAAGGAAGGAATGAAAATAAATGAAGTTAAGTGAAAGTTTTTTTTATACAATAAGGGAAGATTTGAAAGACGAAGAATCTATAAGTGGAAATTTATTAGTTAAAAGTGGTATGTTTAAAAAAGTTGGAAATGGAATTTATATGAAATTGCCACTAGGACAAAAAGTAGTAGATAATGTTAAAAATATAATAAGAAAACATATGAATGAAGCAGGAGCTAAAGAAGTAACAATGCCATTATTGCTTCCTATAGATGTATTTCAAAAATCAGGACGATATGAATTGTTTGGACCTTCTATCTTTCAATTAAATGACAGATATAATAGACCATATGCTTTGGGACCAACTCATGAAGAATTCTTTGTATTGGCAGCAATGATGAAATCTAAATCATATAAGGATTTTCCATACACTTTATATCAAATAGGAAATAAATATAGAGATGAAATAAGACCAAGATTAGGACTAATAAGAACAAGAGAATTTACAATGAAAGATGCATACAGTTTTGATATAAATCAAGAAGAATCAGATAAATCTTATCAAAAGCAATTTGAGGCATATAATAAGATTTGCCAAGAAATAGGGCTAAACTATGTTGTTGTTAGAGCAGATACTGGAATAATGGGTGGATTGCTATCAGAGGAATTTCAAGCAGTAACAGATGTAGGAGAAGATATTTTGGTATTGTGCGATAATTGTGATTATGCTTCTAACATAGAAGTAAGTAAATGTATTGATGAGGAAATAGAAAACAAAGAGGAAAAGAAAAAATATGAAAAGATAAATACACCACATGTGGGAACAATAGATGAACTAACAAATTATTTACAGGAGAGCCCGGAAAAATTTGTAAAGACGCTAATATACAATGTTGATGGTAAATTTTATGCATGTATGGTACAGGGAAACAAAGATGTAAACGAAGTAAAACTTCAGAAATTGTTAAATGCAAAGGAAGTTGTACTAGCAGAAGCAGAAGATGTAAAGAGAATTACAAATGCAGAAGTAGGATTTGCGGGGCCAATAGGACTAAATATTCCTATTATAATGGATAATGGAATTAAATATATGAAAAACTTTTTAGTAGGAGCAAATGAAACAAATTATCATTATATAAATGTAAATATAGATGATTTTAAACCAGAAATTGTTGCAGACATAAGAAACATACAAGAAGGAGATTTATGTCCAAAATGTAAAGGACACATACACTTTAAAAAAGGTATAGAAGTAGGAAACACATTTAAACTGGGAACAAAATATTCGTCAAGCTTAGGCTTAAATTATTTGGACGAAAATAATGAATTAAAACCAGTTGTAATGGGATCATATGGGATAGGTGTAGAAAGAATGATAGCAGCAGTAGTAGAGCAAAACCATGATGACAAAGGAATTATATGGCCAATGAATATAGCACCATATAAGGTATGTATAGTTTTAATAAGCAACAAAGACGAAAAGCAGAAGCAAATAGCAGAACAAATTTATACAGAGTTACAGAATATGGGCATAGAAACTATATTAGATGATAGAGATGAGAGACCAGGAGTAAAATTTAATGATATGGATTTAATTGGAATACCATTAAGAATAACTGTAGGAAAAAAAGTCGAAGAAGGACTAATAGAGCTAAAACAGAGAAAAGAGACAGAAAGCGAATTAGTAAAATTAGAAGAAATAAAAGAAACAATAAAGAAGTTCCTGAAATAGGAACTTCTTTTTGACAAAAAACTGTGCACAATTTTTTGTTATTTATGCATTTATAGCATTTAATTTTTTTGCTAAATTAGATTTTTTTCTAGCAGCTGTGTTTTTTACAATAACACCTTTTGTACAAGCTTGATCTATTTTCTTTGTAGCTTCTGAGAATAACTTTGTAGCTTCTTCTACGTTTTTATTTTCAACAGCTTGTTCAAACTTTTTAACAGCTGATTTGTATCCAGATTTAATCATATTATTTCTAGCAGTTTTCTTTTCGATAACGCTAACACGTTTAATTGCAGATTTAATATTTGGCATAATTTGCACCTCCCTTTAAGTTAGTAAATAATAACAAAATATATTTTAACACGGAAATACGAAATTTGCAAGAGGTTAGCATAAAAAAATTGTTATGGGAATTTAACTATACAAAACACAAAAATTTTAAAAATCTCTTGAAAAAAATAAGCATAACAACTATAATAAGAAAGTACCAACGATAATATTGTAAAAATTGGAAGGAGAGATAGTTATGAATATAACAATAACAGGAAAGGATTTAAAAGCTACAGACGCAATAAAAGAATACATCGAAAAAAAAGCTGAAAGATTGGTAAAATATTTCGGAGATGAATTTGAGGTAAATGCAACAATAAAAACAGAAGGATCTGAACAAGTTGCGCAAATAGATGTAAAAATGGGAACAGATAGATTTAGAGCTGTTACAGCACATAGAGACTTATATGCTTCAATAGATAAAGACATAGACATATTAGAAGGTCAAATAAGAAAAATGAAGACAAAAAAAGATAAACAAAATATGACAGAATCAATTAGAGGAAAAGAAGAATTAAGACAAGAAGAAGAAAAAGAAATAGAAGGTGAAATATTAAAAACATTATATTATGATATAAAACCTTTAACTCCAGAAGATGCAAAATTAAAGTTAGAAGAGAAACCACAAGATAGATTTTTAACATTTATAAATGTAGAAACTGGAAAAGTAAATGTTATATATAGAATGAAAGATAATAAAAACTATGGTTTAGTAGAACCAGAAGCATAAAAAATAAAAGGCATACTGAATTTACAAGTATGCCTTTTATTTGATAGAAAATATACCAAAATATTAAAAAGTAATTTAAAATCATTAAAAAAATAGATTTTTAAAATAAAACTCATAAAACAATGGGGAAACCAACATAAAGCTTGCAAAAAATGTAAAATTATGTTATTATTATATATAGTAGTTAAAATAATATATTATAAAGGGGGAAATATAATGGAAGAAATAGAAAAAAATATTGAAGAGATTGATAAAGAAATCGCAAAAATACAAGATGAATTAAACGAAATATATAAAAATGTAGATTTTAATACAACAGATTTTGATGGAGTAGGTGATGTATATTCACCTGAAGGCCAAACAGAAGACCAACAGAAAAAAATAGCAGAATTGCAGACAAAACAAAAAGAATTAAAAAAGAAGAAAGATGAAATAATTAGCCAAATAAAGCAAGAAGAGGAAAAGAAAAAGAAAGAAGAAGAAGAAAAAGCTAAAAAAGCAGAAATAGAAAAAAATATTGAAGAGATTGATAAAGAAATCGCAAAAATACAAGATGAATTAAACGAAATATATAAAAATGTAGATTTTAATACAACAGATTTTGATGGAGTAGGTGATGTATATTCACCTGAAGGCCAAACAGAAGACCAACAGAAAAAAATAGCAGAATTGCAGACAAAACAAAAAGAATTAAAAAAGAAGAAAGATGAAATAATTAGCCAAATAAAGCAAGAAGATAAAAAACAAGAAGATAAAAAGCAAGATGATAAAAATCAAGATGATAAAAAGCAAGATGATAAAAAACAAGATGAAAATATGCCAGCAATAGAATTTAGAAAAATTTCATTTTCCTTATTGGATAATGAAGGAAAATATAATCCAAATTATACTGTAGAGTATTCTAATGGCATGCAACAAAAATTTAAACCGACAAAATACAAATCAAAAAAAGATGAAAGAAAAGCTAGAAGAAATATAAAGAGTGGAATAAAGAGATTATTTGAGAAATACAATGTTCACATTTCTGGAGCAAAAGTAAAGAAATTGATGAAACATATGGATATAGACTTCTTAGCGGCACTTGGGGAATACAAAGATGACAGCTTGTGTGCTCAATATTTATTTGCAACATATGCAAAATTAAAAGGAATAACAGAAAAAGCTGTAGATTTACCATATGCACTAGAATATGATACTAGAACTTTAAATGCGGAGAATATAGATAAAGCAGAGGCAAAACAATATAACAAATTAGCTAAAAGAATGAATAAAATAGGATTAGCAGAATGTCAAACTGAGCCATCATTTTTGAAAAAAATATTCGGATCAAAAAATGAAATGATAGCAGATAAAAGCCGAATGACTATTGATGAGCAGATAGCTTGGTATAATGGAAGTAAAGGAGAGAAGGAATTTGACGAAAACTTATATTGGAGTAACCTACGAGAAGCAGGGTATTCTGATGAAGAACTTGCACAAATAAAAGCTGGTTTAGAGCCTACTGCAGCACAAAAATATAGAGAAAGTAAACATGTTCCAAAGGATAAGTTACAGCCTATACCAGAAAAAAACAAGGACAGTGAAGAAAACAGGAATAAAGGAAAAGAAAATGAAGACAATGAAATAGAAAACGATTAAAACCATTGACATATCTGGAAAAAAATGATAAAATAGAAACCGCTAGTGTAAAATGAAAAATATAGCATTTTACCTAGCGGATTTTATTTGAAAAGAGGTGAAATTTAAGTGCCAACAATTAACCAATTAGTAAGAAAAGGAAGAAAATCTGCTACAACTAAATCTACATCACCAGCTTTACAACATGGTTATAATTCTATGAAGAAAAAAATGACCAATAAAAGAGCACCACAAAAAAGAGGTGTATGTACAGTTGTAAAAACAGTAACACCTAAAAAGCCAAACTCAGCATTAAGAAAAGTTGCCAGAGTAAGACTTTCAAATGGTTATGAAGTAACTTCTTATATTCCAGGTATAGGACACAACCTACAAGAACACAGTGTTGTTTTAATAAGAGGAGGAAGAGTAAAAGACCTTCCAGGTGTACGTTACCACATTATAAGAGGAACACTTGATACAGCAGGTGTTAAAGACAGAATGCAAGGTAGATCAAAGTATGGAGCTAAGCGTCCTAAAAAATAAATTTGATTTATACCATAGTGCATATAACTTATTAATTTAAGGTACTTAAATAAAAATAAATTATATAGCACTAAACTGAAAAAGTTTTGAGAAGAATTAGTATTGAACTTTTTAGAGTACCTAAGATACTAGGTAAATATTAGTATCAAATTTTATAAGGAGGGAAGAATAGTGCCAAGAAAAGGATATATAGCAAAAAGAGAAGTTTTACCAGATCCAATATATAATAGCAAAGTTGTTACAAAACTAATTAACAATGTAATGCTAGATGGTAAAAAAACAGTTGCTCAAAAAATAGTTTATGATGCATTTGATATTATAAAAGAAAAAGAACAAAAAGATCCACTAGAAGTTTTTGAAGCAGCACTTGAAAATGTTATGCCTGTTCTAGAAGTTAAAGCTAGAAGAATTGGTGGAGCGACATACCAAGTTCCAATAGAAATTAGACCAGAAAGAAGACAAACATTAGGTTTAAGATGGTTAGTCGTTTATGCTAGAAACAGACATGAAAAAACAATGGCAGAGAAATTATCTGCAGAAATATTAGATGCTGTTGCTGGAAATGGTGGAGCATTTAAGAAAAAAGAAGATATGCATAGAATGGCTGAAGCTAACAAGGCTTTTGCACATTACAAATTCTAAAGTTTTAACAACGTTAAAACTTTAAAAATATAGAATACAAATAGAAGGAGGAAAAAAATGGCTGGAAGAGAGTTTCCTTTAGATAAAACAAGAAATATAGGAATTGTAGCACATATTGATGCAGGAAAAACAACAACAACAGAGAGAATATTGTTCTATACAGGTAAAACTCACAAAATTGGAGAAGTTCATGAAGGCGAAGCTACAATGGACTGGATGGTTCAAGAGCAAGAAAGAGGTATTACAATTACTTCTGCTGCTACAACATGCCAATGGTTAGGAAATAGAATTAATATAATAGATACTCCTGGACACGTTGACTTTACCGTTGAAGTGCAAAGATCTTTAAAAGTACTTGATGGTGCAGTTACAATATTAGCTGCAAAGGGTGGAGTACAACCACAAACAGAAACAGTTTGGAGACAAGCAGACAAATATCAAGTTCCTAGAATGGTATATGTAAATAAAATGGATATTACTGGAGCTAACTTTATGCTTTGTGTAGAACAACTACACAACAGATTAAAAGCAAATGCAGTTCCAATTCAATTACCAATTGGTGCAGAAGACCAATTCAAAGGAATAGTAGATTTAATAAAAATGAGAGCTTTTATTCATAAAGATGACTTAGGCAAAGTAATAGAAGAAGGAGAAGTTCCTGAAGATATGAAAGCTCAAGCAGAAGAGTTTAGAGCAAAGTTAATAGAGGCAGTTGCAGAACAAGATGATGAATTGATGATGAAATATTTAGATGGTGAAGAATTATCTGAAGAAGAAATCAAAAAAGGTTTAAGAACAGGTACAATTAATAATAAAATTGTTCCAGTTGTATGCGGTTCATCATATAAAAACAAAGGTGTTCAAGAATTATTAAATGCAGTAGTTGACTTTATGCCATCTCCACTAGATATACCACATATAAAAGGTGTTACATTAGATGGAGAAGAAACAGAAAGAAAAACATCTGATTCTGAACCTTTTGCAGCATTAGCATTTAAGATTGCAACAGATCCATTTGTTGGAAAATTATGTTTCTTTAGAGTATATTCAGGAACATTAGACGCTGGTTCAACAATATTAAATGCAAATAAAGATAAAAAAGATAGAATGGGAAGAATCCTTTTAATGCATTCTAACCATAGACAAGATATTGACAAGGTATATGCTGGAGATATAGCTGCAGCAGTTGGATTAAAAGAAGTATCAACAGGTGATACACTTTGTGATCCAGCACATCCAGTTATATTAGAATCAATGGAATTCCCAGAGCCAGTTATTGATATAGCTATTGAACCTAAGGACAAAGCTAATAGTGAAAAAATGGGCATAGCTCTTGCTAAACTTGCAGAAGAAGACCCAACATTCAAAACATATACAAACCATGAAACAGGTCAAACAGTTATAGCAGGAATGGGAGAATTACATCTAGACATTATTGTTGATAGATTAAAAAGAGAATTTAAAGTAGAATGTACAGTAGGTAAACCACAAGTTTCTTATAAAGAAACAATTAGAAACAAAGTAAAAGTTGAAGGTAAATTTATTCGTCAATCTGGTGGACGTGGACAATATGGTCATGTATGGCTAGAAATGGAACCATTAGAGCCAGGTACAGGAATTCAATTTGAAAGCAAAATTGTTGGTGGTGTTGTTCCAAAAGAATACATCAAACCTATTGAAGAGGGAATTAGAGAAGCTGCTGAAAGTGGTATATTAGCTGGATACCCAGTTATAGACTTTAAAGCAACTTTGGTAGATGGTTCTTACCATGAGGTTGACTCTTCAGAAATGGCATTTAAAATAGCTGCTTCAATGGCATTCAAAGAAGGCTGTAAGCAAGCTAAATCAGTTATTCTAGAACCAATAATGAAAGTTGAAATAACAGTTCCAGAAGAATATATGGGAGATGTTATAGGAGACGTTAATTCAAGACGTGGTAGAATGGAAGGTATGGAAGCACAAAGCGGAAACCAAGTAATAAGAAGCTTTATTCCATTATCAGAAATGTTTGGATATGCAACAGATTTACGTTCTAAAACACAAGGAAGAGGAACATACTCTATGGAGCCATCACATTATGAAGAAGTTCCAAAATCAATATTGGAGACAATAGTATCTTCAAGAGCAAAAAAAGACTAAATTAAAAATAGTTAAAATACTTGCATTTTTCTCAAATTTGTTATAAAATGCAAGTGTTAAAAATTAGTTATTAATTTTAAAAATATAAAAAGGTTAGAAAAATTCTAACACTAAAATTAAGGAGGAAATTTAAATGGCTAAAGCAAAATTTGAAAGAACAAAACCACATGTTAACATTGGTACAATTGGTCACGTTGACCATGGTAAAACAACAACAACAGCAGCTATTACAAAATATTTAGGCTTATTAGGAAAAGCAAAATATGAAGCATATGATCAAATCGATAGTGCTCCAGAAGAAAAAGAAAGAGGAATTACAATTAACACAGCTCACGTAGAATATGAAACAGATAAAAGACACTATGCACACGTTGACTGTCCAGGACACGCTGATTATGTTAAAAACATGATTACAGGTGCTGCACAAATGGATGGTGCTATATTAGTTGTTTCTGCAGCTGATGGACCAATGCCTCAAACAAGAGAGCATATATTACTTGCTAGACAAGTTGGTGTTAAATATATCGTTGTTTACTTAAACAAATGCGATATGGTTGACGATCCAGAATTATTAGAATTAGTTGAAATGGAAGTTAGAGACTTATTATCAAGCTATGGATTCCCTGGAGACGATATTCCAGTTATAAAAGGATCTTCATTAAAAGCTTTAGAGTCAACATCAAAAGATCCAGATGCACCAGAATATCAATGCATTAAGGAACTTATGGATGCTGTTGATAGCTATATCCCAACACCAGAAAGACCAGTAGATCAACCATTCTTAATGCCTATCGAAGACGTTATGACAATTTCAGGAAGAGGAACTGTTGTAACAGGTAGAGTAGAAAGAGGATCTTTAAAATTACAAGACGAAGTTGAAATCGTTGGATTATCAAATGAGAAGAAAAAGACAGTTGTAACAGGTGTTGAAATGTTCAGAAAAACACTTGATTATGCTGAAGCAGGAGATAACATCGGTGTTCTATTAAGAGGTGTTCAAAGAGAAGAAGTTGAGAGAGGTCAAGTTCTTGCAAAACCAGGAACAATTCATCCTCATACAAAATTCAAAGCTCAAGTATACGTTCTAACAAAGGACGAAGGTGGACGTCATACACCATTCTTCAATGGATATAGACCACAATTCTATTTTAGAACAACAGACGTTACAGGTTTAATTGATTTACCAGAAGGAACAGAAATGGTTATGCCTGGTGATAACATCGACATGACAATCGAATTAATTACTCCAATTGCTATTGAGCAAGGATTAAGATTCGCTATTCGTGAAGGTGGAAAGACAGTTGGATCTGGAGTTGTTTCAGAAGTTATTGAGTAATCTCTTTTTAGTAATAAAAAGTGGAATAAAAAAATAGCAGAATTACCTTATGGTAGTTCTGTTATTTTTTGCTTAAATATTTTATTTAATTTCACTAAATTTATTGATATATGGAATATATAACTGTATAATAGAATAGAAAAAATACATAAGATAATAAATTTAGAAAGGGGAACTTTTTATGGAAGCTAGAGACTTTAGAAAAAGAGCTAGAGAAAAATTAAAAGGAAAATGGAGTGATGCAATAGTTCTAACACTTGTTTTTGTTGCATTCACAGCAATAGTAGAATGGTTAGGATCATTAGGAGAAAATGCACGATTATTATCTATAGCTTCAATGGCAGGACTTTTTAGTATGATTGTAATGCCAGCAATTAAGTATGGATTAACATATTCATATATGAAATTAAAAAATGGAGAAAAAGTACATCCATTTGACTTTTTAAATTATGGTTTTAGCAATTTTGGAAGAGCTTGGGGAGTATCATGGAATATCTTTTTAAAGCTTATATGGTACTTTGTTGCTGAAGTAGTTGCATTTTGTTTAATTTTCTTTAGTACAATATATAATGTTATAGTATCAGTAGTGCTATATAGTTCATCAGTTTCAAGTGTTGATTCAAATATAGGACTAATAATATTAACTGTAGTTGGTGTGATAGCTATAATAGTAATAGCTATTTTAGCTGCAATAAAGGGGCTATATTATTCTCTATCAACATTTATAGCTATTGAAAATCCTAATATGACAACAAAACAAGCAGTAGAAAAAAGTAGAGAAATTATGACTGGTAAAAGAGGAAAGTATTTTTATTTAACTCTTACATTTATAGGATGGGGATTTTTAGCAGGTATAGTTGGAGGAATATCAGGTGGAATATTAAGCTTTATTCCAGTAATATCTAATATAGCTGGAAGTGTAGGAATGCTTGTATTAAATCCTTATATCCAAATTTCTTTATTAGAATTTTATGATTATTATAAATTGGGAAGTATGCCACAACAACCAGCAGAACCAATGTACAATAATATGCCACAACAGCCAGCACAACCAATGTACAATAATATGCCACAACAGCCAGTGCAGCCAATGTACAATAACATACCACAACAGCCAGCGCAACCAATGTACAATAATATGCCACAACAACCAGCACAACCAATGAATAATAATGTACAAGAACAACCAATACAAGCGGTGTATAATGATGAGCAAATTGTGCAAGAAAATACAGAAAATAATGCTTCAAATAATGATTCAAATAATAACCAATAATGTAGAAGGTCTTATACTATTTTAAGTATAAGGCTTTTTATATTGTTGTAAAACGATAAATAATATTTAAAGAAAAGATAAAGAGATTAAATTTGTGTATAAAGTGTGAATTTAACTGAGTATACCTTGACTTTTTAATAGGTTCATTATATACTTTACAAAGATAGAATTATTACGGAAATGCGTAAAAGGAGATTTTATGAAAAAGATTGCTACAACAATTATAATGATAATAATAATGACAATGATAGCAACAGTAGCATGGGCAGCTACGGGTACAGTCAATACACAAGACTTGAATATGAGAGAGGGAGCAAGTACAAGTAAAAATGTAATAAAGCAACTTGCTAAAGGAACAGAAGTAAATATATTATCAGAAGAAGGCGAATGGTATCAAATTTCTGTAAATAATATTACAGGATATGTTAACAAAAAATATATTAATAAAAAAGAAGAAACTGTAACAGAAGATCCAAATAAAGGAACAGTTAATACTAATCCGGATATGATTAATGATGTTAGTAAAATAAAAGAGACTACAACAGTATATGTATTACCATTACTTAATTCTACGAAAATTGCTACAATAGATCAAAATACAATTATAGACATAATTTCAGAGGCTGGAAATTGGTGCTACATTCAAAACGATGATGTATCAGGTTGGGTTATGGCATCAAAAATTACAGGAAAGAAAAAGAATACAGGAGATACATCAGCAGAAATTACTAATGTAGTAAATAATACAGTTTCTAATAATGATGTTAAAAATGAAGTAAATGTTGTAGAACAGGTAAATGATATTACAACACCTAATCAAACAGAAAATAATATTGTAAATGAAGTTAATACAACTGCTTCAAACACAGTAGATAAAAAAACTAGTGAATCAAACACATCTTATCCAGTAAAAATGTATGTTAATGTTGAAGCTGTATATGTTAGAGAAAGTGCAACAAAAGACTCAAAAGCAGTAACTAGTATTGGAAAAGGTACACCTGTTAGAGTTACAGGAGAGTCAGGAGATTGGTACAAAGTTGAGGTTAGTGATGGAAAAGGTTATGTAATGAAACAATTTTTATCAAAATAATTACAAATATTGCGGGGACACGGAAAGGTTTTATGAAAAATAGAATTATATGTGTTTTCGCAATTTTTCTTGTTATATTGACTATCATATTAAATAAAATTGGATATGAATTTGGAAAGTATGAAGGAAAAAAAGAAGGAGTTTTTTATGCAAAAGTTATCTCAGAAGCAGAGGAAAAAAACTATGTATATTCATATCAAGCTGAAATAGATAATAAAAAATTTATTTTATATATTCCAAAGGATGTAGAAAAATTAGAATATGGGTCAATTATTAAGATTAATGCGCAATATACAGAAGCGACACGAGATAGAAATTATGGAGGATTTAACTATAAAACGTATTTGCGTACTAAAAAAATATATGGGATATTTAATGTAGAAGATGTTGAAATTGTAAAAAATGGAAGTGACAATATAATAATCAAATTACGTAAATATATTAAATCTAAATTAAGAGAAAAATTAAAAAAAGAAAATAGTGAGCTAGCAATCTCTCTGATTGTAGGAGATAGATCGCACATATCAAGCGAAGTAGAAGATAATTTCAAAAAGGCTAATTTGATGCACATGCTTGCAATATCTGGAGCTCATTTTTCTTATGTAATATTAATAGCAACATTTATTTCTAATAGATTGCAACACAAGAGATTGGGACAACTAATTCAAATTATAGCAATAATATTTTTTATGAATCTTACAGGAAATACAGCTTCAGTTGTGCGAGCAGGGATAATGAGTATACTGTTAATTGGTTCGAGTATATGTAAAAGGCAGAACGATAGTTTAAACAATATTGCAATATCAGCAATTATTCAGATAATAAATAACCCATATATAATTTTTGATAGTGGCTTTATGCTATCATATTCAGGAGTATTGGGAATAATATTATTTTACGAAAAAATATCAGAGCATATACATTTTAAAAGTATAGCTCTAACAATATCAGCTAATATATTTATAATTCCAATAATGATATATAATTTTCATACAATTTCAGGAAGTTTTATTATTTCAAATATATGTGCTTCATGGTTACTTGGAATAATTATTATATTAGAATTTATTTCGTTATGTATTCCAATAAAACTACTATATATGATACTGGATTTATTGATAATGATGCTAAGAAAAATAGCCGACATTTGTGCCAATATTCCATTCGCACAAATGTATGTTCCGAGGTATGCTATATTTTTTGTAATAATAATATATATACTTATATTTTGCAGAAAGTTAAAATGTAGAAAATATGTATATTCATTTTTAACTATTGGAGTTAGCATATTGCTAATTGTAAATTTTACAGATGTTTATCAGGATAGAATGAGAATTAATTTTATAGATGTTGGACAAGGTGACAGTTGTTTAATTAGATATAAAGGCACAAATATAATGATAGATAGTGGAGGTAGTTTATCAAAAAATAAAGATGGGAAATCTTATGATATAGGAGAAAATGTATTAAATAATTATTTATTAAATAGAGGAATTACGAGATTGGATTATATAATGGCATCTCATTTTGATGAAGATCACAGCCAAGGATTCGTATTTTTACTAAAAAATATGAAAGTAAAAAATGTAATAATATCAGAACAATATAAAACAAGCTCAATCTATGAACAATTTAAACAGATTTGTAAAAAGCAGAATATACAAATAATATATGTAAGATCAGGAGATGAAATACGAATAAAGGACTTAGCTTTTAAAATATTACATCCAAAAAGTAAAGAGAATCAAATATCTGAGAATCCGCTAAATAATAATGCAATAGTGTGTATGGTAAAATATAAAAATAGAAGGATTTTATTTACAGGAGATATTGAAAAAGTTGCAGAAAATGAGATGGTTAAAGAATATACTAATGGATTAAAAGCTGATATATTAAAAGTCGGACATCATGGATCAAAAACATCAACAACAAAAGAATTTCTTGATTTAATTAATCCGTCGGTTGCACTTATTGGAGTTGGACAAAATAATAAATTTGGACATCCAAATGAAGATGTGATAAAAAGATTAGAAGAAAAAAATATACAAATCTATAGAACTGATGAAATGGGTGAAATCTCTGTTATTATAGATAAAAATGGAAAAATAAAAATTAATACACACATATGAATAAAGTGTATTTTGTTGAATTTTAAATTGTAATATGATAAAATTTGCATAGATGATAAAGAACATGAAATAATAAATAAGAATGGAGCTAAAAATATGAAAAAGAAAAATAAAATTCTAATACCGATTTTAATTGTATTATTTATAATTATAATAATTGCTGTATCAGCTGTGATATATTATAATGTATCTTTAAAATCAGTTAGTAATAAATCAGAAGAAATTGTAATAGAGATAAAAAAAGGTTGGTCAAACTCAGAAATAGCGGAACAATTAAAGGAAAAAGGACTTATTAATAATGCGTTTACTTTTAAAATCTATACTAAATTAAACAAAGTTTCAGGTATGCAAGCAGGAACATATAAGTTGAATAAAAATATGGATGCAAAGCAAATAATTGATGCTTTAAAGAATGGAAGCAGCTACTATCCAGAAACAATAGATATTACATTTTTAGAAGGTAAAAATATGAGATGGATAGCAAAGACTATTGCTGCGAAAACTAATAATTCTGAAAATGATGTATATGCTAAATTAGAAGACAAAGATTACTTAAACACATTAATAGATAAATACTGGTTTATAAGTGATGACATTTTAGATAAAAATATATATTATCCACTAGAAGGATATCTATTCCCAGACACTTATAATTTCTTAAATACAAGTGTAACTGTTGAAGATATATTTAAAACAATGTTGGATGAAATGGAAAAAAAGCTAGAACCATATAAAGCTGAAATACAAGAAAAAGAAATATCAGTTCATAAGCTACTTACAGTTGCTTCAATTGTTGAGCTTGAAGTATCTGACGGTGGAGATAGAGCAGGAGTTGCCAGTGTAATTTACAACAGATTAAAGAAAAATATGTCACTTGGAAGTGACGTAACAACATATTATGGTATAAAAGTGGACATGTCAGAAAGAGATTTATATCAGAGCGAACTTGATAAATATAATCCATATAATACACGTGGACCAAGAATGGAAGGAAAGCTACCTGTTGGGCCGATAGCATCAGTTGGTTTAGAATCAATAATTGCAGCATTAGAACCAGAGGAAACAAATTATTTATATTTTGTTGCAGATAAGAATGGGAAAACTTATTTTGCTGAAACACTTTCAAAGCATCAAGCAATTGTTTCTGATTTAAAGAGCAAGGGACTTTGGTATTCACATGAATAATATTTGGAATTTTTTAGAATAAATTTATATATTATGGAAATAATCCTATTGAGGTGAAATGATGAAAAAATCAATCTTAATAGGATATTTTTTTATAGCTATTATAGCTGGTATAACTTTAGGAATTATTGTACATGTATTTAATGATACATCTATGGAACAGGGAATGATAGATGAAGTTGAAAATGTAAATAAGATAGCAAAGAGAAATGAAACTAACATAATTGTTACTTCTTCAAATGAAATAAAGACATCTCCTAATGCATATCTAATATTTGAAACATATTACAATGGATGTGGTCAAGATGTGATAAGTAAGAAGAAGATTCCATCTGGAGATGTTAATCAAAACGAAGAATATTTTAGCAAATCATATCCTGACTGGAAAATAAAAAGTTTTTCAAGTGAAAAAGTAGAGTTTTATAAAGAAAAGAATGATATGTGTGATTATCATTATATAATAAAGGAAAATGATGGTGTAATTGCGATATATAATGTGGACTCTAATGGAAATATGGAGTTAAAAGAAACTACAGATATAGAAACTAAATATTTGCCGGAAGAAGATGTAGAATTATTAAAAAAAGGAATAAAAGCTCACGGAGATAATGAGTTACTTGAAAGATTAAGTGATTATGAATAGAAAAAAGCCGATATATAGGAAAATTCTATATATCGGTTTTAGATTATTTTGATTTATTACTGTTTGCAGGGGGAGTATTTTTTTTAAGTTCCTCTTTATTTGGCAAATATCCTTTTCCATAAAAGTATGTTATATAACTTATTAGAGAAAAGATAGCTAGAATTACAGCTAATATATATATATAAATATCAAAATGAGGTAAGTTAAAAATGTGTATCATAAATGAACTTACTACTGCTAAATACAATAACACTGTTGTAAGTTTACCATACCATTTGCTTGATACAACTAGTTGCTTTCCATATAAGAATGATGCACCGCAAATTAAAACTAATTCTTTGCAAATTAAAATTATAGCAATCCATAATGGAATTATATGCTTTAATGAAAGTGTAACTAATATTGATAATTGCGTAAGTTTATCAGCTAATGGATCCATTAATTTCCCAAAGTCAGATATTGCATTGTATTTTCTTGCAATATATCCATCAAGTATATCTGAGATAGATGATAAAGTGAATAGAACAAATGCAAGTATGTAATTATTTAATGCAAGAGCAACTATGATAAATGGTACGAATATGAATCTTATTATTGTTAAGATATTTGGAATATGTTTTATATACTTCATTTTTTAATCCCCCTAAAGTGTCTTTAATAGTATAAAGAAATTATTTTTTTTCTGATTCAACTTTAAAAGTTAAATTATTATCTTTTGCATCAATAAAAATAATTTGACCGTTTAATAATTCTGATTTTAATATCATGTCAGAAAGCTCATCTTCAATATATCTTTGAACAGCTCTTCTTAATGGTCTAGCTCCATATTTTAAATCAGTTCCTTTTTCTAATAAAAATGATTTAGCTTCATCAGAAACATACATTTTTATGTTTCTATCATTTAATACATTTTGAGTATCTTTTAACATTAAATCTACAATTTGAATTAGTTCATCATGATTTAATGAATCAAATACAACAATTTCGTCAACTCTGTTTAAAAATTCTGGTCTAAAAGTTTCACGTAAACTTTCTTGAATTTTGGCTTTTCTAAATTCAGAAGTAGCTCCAAATCCAATTGAGTTCAGATTTTGATTAGAACCGACATTTGATGTCATTATTATGATAGTGTTTTCAAAGTTTACAGTATTTCCTTGACTGTCAGTAAGACGTCCATCATCTAACACTTGAAGAAGTAAATTAAATACATCAGGATGAGCTTTTTCAATTTCATCAAGCAATACTATTGAATAAGGATGTCTTTTTACCTTTTCAGTAAGCTGGCCAGCGTCGTCGTATCCTACATATCCAGGAGGAGCGCCTATAAGTTTAGCTGTTGAATTGCTTTCCATGTACTCAGACATATCTATTCTGATTATACTATCTTCACTTCCAAAGACTTCTGATGAAAGAGCTTTGGCTAACTCAGTTTTTCCAACACCAGTAGGTCCTACAAATATAAAAGATGGCGGTCTTCTAGTACTTTTTAATCCTGCACGATTTCTTCTAATAGCTCTTGCAACAGAGGCAACTGCTTCATTTTGACCAATTACTCTTTTATGAAGATTATCTTCAAGAGATAATAGGGCACGAGTTTCTTCTTCAGTGATTTTTTGAACAGGAATTTTAGTCCAGTTTTCAATAACTTTTGCAATATCTTCTACAGTAAGCTCTTTAGGAGTCATTTTAGATTCTATATTATTAATTTCATCAGTTAATTTACATTCTTGCATTTTTAATTCAGCTGCTTTTTTATAATCATCAGCCATGTCAGCAGATGCAGCTTCTTCTTTTTTTGCTTGAACATCAGCAAGTTTATTTTTCAAAATTTCAAGATTATATAAATCCTTGTTATCAAGATTTATTCTAGAGCAAGCTTCGTCTAATACATCGATTGCCTTATCTGGAAGAAATCTATCATGTATATATTTTTCAGATAATATAACAAGTTTTCTAATTACATCATTCGAAATTTTTACTTTATGATAATTTTCGTAATATCCTTTAATTCCTTGTAATATTGAAATACTATCTTCAACAGAAGGCTCTTCAATCATTATTGGTTGAAATCTACGTTCAAGAGCAGTGTCTTTTTCAATATATTTTCTATACTCAGTTAGGGTAGTAGTTCCAATAAGTTGGATAGTACCATCAGCAAGTGAAGGTTTAAGAATATTAGCTGCATTCATTGAATGATCTGCATCTCCTGCACCGATTATATTGTGAATTTCATCAATAACCAATATAATATTTCCGGCAGATTTGCATTCTTCAATAATATTTTTCATTCTTGCTTCGAATTGACCTCTAAATTGTGTGCCAGCTACTATTGCTGTCATATCTAGCAAATATACTTCTTTATTTAAAAGTTTAGCTGGAACATCACCACTAGCAATTCTAAGTGCCAAACCTTGAGCAATTGCTGTTTTTCCAACACCAGGCTCACCAATTAAACAAGGATTATTTTTAGTACGTCTGTTTAAAATTTGAATCATTCTTGATATTTCTTTATCACGTCCAATAACTGCATCAATCTGACCATTCTTAGCTTTTTCTGTAAGATTAGTTCCATAAGCATTTAAAGTACGTCTTTTTTTATCTTGTTTCTTTTCAGTTTTTACAGATTTTCTTTCAGAAGAAGTACCATTTGATGTACTATCTGAACCGTCTTTAGAACCGAACATTCCTGAAAAAATTGAGCCAAGAGGGATAGCAAACCCCATAGGTTTATTTTCAGAATCTTCATCATTTAATGTATCTGAATTATCATCTAAATCATCAGGATTTAATCCTTGTAATGATAGGTTAGATGACAAATCTTTAAACATTTCATTTAATTGATTTGTCATATTATTTATATCTTCATTAGATAAGTTAGAATTGTTGTTTGAAAATGTATTTAAAGGATTAATACCTTTTTTCTTAGCACATTCATAACAATATCCTATTGTTTCTGTTTCACCAGAGCTATTTTGTTGATTAACAAAAATAACTGCTGTATTCTTTTTACAAATTGAACATAACATATTATAAAGTCTCCATTCTAGCTAATATTTTACTCTATATTTACTATTAAGTCAATAAAAGAAATGTGATTTTTGTATGACCAAAGCTTGTTTTAGAAAATTATTCATGATATAATTTAGTCGAAATACAAATGAAAGAGAGTGATTAATATGAGTAAAAAAGTTAGATATGTACTTTATGGAATCACAATATTTTTGTGCATTGCTTCTGTCTTCATAGGAGTTTATTATGAGCTACATGGAAAAGAAGGAAAAAGAGAGAATATATATATTGAAAATTCAGTAAATTCAACAGATGATCAAGAATCTGTAAAAGATCAATTCAAAGACTTATTTACTAATAAATTTAATGGTAGTGAATATGATGATACTAATATAAAGAAAGTTATAAATGAGCAAAAGATTGTTTATAGTTCAATTGATGGATTTTCAAAACAAGAAGAAGGAAAATACAATATAAAAGCTACATTACCATATATAAATATTGATAGTGAAGTAGTTAAGAAATATAATGATACAACGGAAAGCGTATTTGTAAATAAACTAAACAGCATAATGACTAATGCTTCAATATACACTATATGTGAAGTAAGTTATACAGCATATATAAATAATGATATTTTATCTGTTGCAATAATGGCGTCTATCAAAGAAGGAGATAATGCTCAGAGATTGCTAGTACAAGCATATAATTACAATTTAAAAACAGATTCAGATGTTGCCATTACAGATATATTAAATGCTAGAGGTCTTGATTCAAATGCAGTTAATAAAAAAATTAAATTAGTAGTTCAAGAAGCTGCTGATGAGGCAAGATCTGTACAAAGTACAGGATACAATATATATGAAAGAGATTTATCAAACCCAATGTATGATGTAAAAAATGTAACGAATTTTATTCAAGGACCTAGTGGAGAGCTATATATTATCTATGCTTATGGTAATGTTGCTTTTACATCAGAGATGGATATAATTGAAATATAGTATAAAAAATTGAATATTGTTTATAATATTTTCAGGTGATTATATGAAAATAGATTATAAATATATAGAAGATAAGGAGATGCCAACAATTCACCAAATTGTATGGTATTTCTTTATTTTTAGTTTTTTAGGAATGATTGTAGAGAATTTATTTTGTTTGATAACTGCTGGAAAACTAGAAAGTAGGAAGGGATTCATATTTGGACCATTTTGCCCTATTTATGGGGTAGGAGCTATTATTCTAATTATATGTATGCAATGGATGAAAAATGAGATTTCTGCGAATAAAGTTATTGAGATAATTGTTGTTTTTATACTAGGAGGAATAATTGGGAGTGCATTTGAATATATATCAAGTTATTATATTCAAGCAATGTATGGAGCAAAGTTCTGGGATTATGCAGGGAAATTTTTAAATATAAATGGGAGAACTTGTTTTTATTTTGCAATATCATGGGGAATATTATCAGTGTTACTAATGTATATAATGAAACCAATAGCAGATAGATTTATTAAATATATTGAACCTCAAAATTTAGAAAAGCAAAAAATTACAGATTATATTCTTATTATATATATGATAATAAATGCAATTGTTACTCATATTGAACTTGAAAAATATATGGAAAGAGTGTCTCTGGCATATAATGAAGGAATTTATAATGATAGTAGCTGGATTTCTAATGAGGCTTTGGAATGGATTTTTCCTAATATGGCGTATGTTTTTAGAGATGGAATCATGCTAAAAAATGTAGAAATATTGAGCAATTAGCTGGCAAATGTAGCATTTTTTGCATAATTTGCTTGAATTTGTAAAGAATATATGTTATAATTGAAATTACGCTGCACAAAAAAGGAGTGTGAATATATATTTTAAGCGAAAATGCAATAGCACATTATATGACACGAAAGATAAGAATCTTGCAAGTAATAGCTATGGCAATAATATTATTAATAGTAACAATAGCAGTAAAATTTAAGCCTGCTTATGCTGTAAGTTTAGCAGGAAAACAAATTGGCTTTGTAAATAATAAAGATGAATTTCAAAGTAAAATAGAAAATGAAATTTTAAATGTTGATGAAGACAATGTAGCGTTTGTAGCTTTAGATAATGTAAGCTACGATTTTCAGTTTGTTAGTAGATCTAATGTCAATGAAGACGAAACATTTGATATTTTAAAAGGAAATTCAAGCAAAATTTACAGAGTATACGAAATAGCAGATAATAATTCAGATAATATCGTATATGTTAATACTTTAGATGAAGCGGAAAATTTAGTAGAAGAACTAAAACAAGATTATAGTGAAATTGAACCAGATTTAAAGATAACAACTTTATATTTGGAAGAAGAAGTGAGTGAAGAGTCAATTCAAGAGGCCCAAAACAAGATTACTGAAGAGATGAACGCAAAACTTCAAGAAAAGCAAGAAAAAGATAAACGAACAGTTAATGGTATATATTTAGCATGTATTCCCGTATCAAATGGAACAATATCATCAAGATATGGAAGTAGGGAAAGCATCAGAAACCATGCTCATGCAGGATTAGACATAGCAGCTAGATATGGTACTGAGATAAAAGCAGCAGCAGATGGAACTATTAAGTATGCTGGCTGGATGAGTGGGTATGGAAATTTAGTTATAATTTCACACGGGAATGGTGTTGAAACTTATTATGGACATTGTAGTTCATTAACAACATCTGTTGGTAAATCAGTAACAGCAGGTGATGTAATTGCTAAAGTTGGTTCAACAGGTAATTCAACGGGTAACCATTTACATTTTGAAATTAGAATTAATGGTTCAACAGTTAACCCGCAAAAATATATTTATTAATAAAAACACACTGTATATGTAAAATATATAGTGTGCTTTTTTATGAAACTTTAAATCTTTTAGTGATTGGATCAAGTAAATCTGTAACATTTATTCCTAAAACAACTGCAAATGCGCATATTTCATAATCTCTAACTGTTCTTTGATTGTTTTCTATTCGATGTAAACTTGTGACTGGGATATTTATTCCAAGGAGTAATAATTCAGCAGAAAGTTTTTCTAAAGAAAGTCCTTTTTCTAATCTTTTTTCTTTCAATATTGGACCAATAAGGTTTAAATTATCTTCATATTTACTGCAATTTTTCATGGAAAGCTCCCTTCAATCAATTATAATCTTAAATTTAATTATATATTGTTTGATAATTAAATATATTGACACTGGTGTGAAAGAATGCTAAGATAAAATTATAATTTGTATAAAAAAATAATATTAACTAATAATATTATAAAAAATGAGATAAGGAGGAAATTTTTGAAAAATGAGAACACTAAGGAAAGTTGGTAGTGAAAAAGCAATTACTTTGATAGCACTCGTTGTTACGATAGTAATATTGTTAATTTTGGCAGGAGTAACAATCACAATGACATTAGGGCAGAATGGATTGTTTACACGAGCTAGAGCTGGAAAAGAAGCGTATGATGAAGCCTCAGTAAGAGAAGATCTTAGCATGTTAATAACTCAATACACATGGGATAAAGTAGCAGGGAAAACAGACAAAAGTTTAGGAGATTATTTAAAGGAAAATGGAGCAACAAGTGTAAAAGAAAATGCAGATGGAAAAACATTAGAAGTAGAATACAAAGGATATATTTTTACAGTAGGCAAAGATAGTGGTGAAATAACAGAGGCAGGTAAAGCAGGACTACGACCACGAGTAAGTAATATAAAGGTAACAGAAGATTCAGCAGGAAAAGGAATAAATTTAGGAAAAGGAAGTATAGCTGATGATAGTGGAAAGAAACTTTATATCACTTTTACAAGTAGTATAGAGGGAGGAACGACCACAGTAAGTCCAGCAATCCCATATGAAGTAAGTAAAAATGGAGATTATAAGTTTACAATAACAGGAACAATTGGAGGAAAAACATATTCATTAGAATATACAGTAGTAGTAAATCAATATAAAGTAAAAACGCCACAAGTAGGAGATATAGTAAATTATAAACCAGATATACCAAGTACAGTATACGATGCAAGTGTAGCGAAAACTGGATATTGGCATTGTGACCAAACAATAGATAGCTCAAATGATCCAAAAATGTGGAAAGTTATGGATGTGGACGAAAATGGAAATATAACAAAGTTATTTGGAGTTGATCGGTAGACCACTAGGTTTACTTGGTCCAACAGGATATAATAATGGAGTATATTTATTAAATGATATATGCAAAAGTAGATATGGAAATGCAAGTTTGGGAGCAACAGCAAGGAATATGACGATAGAAGATATAGAATCAAGAATGAATGCCGCAGGAATAGCAGCAAGAAATGCATATAAAACCCAAACAACGCAGTATGGAACAACAAAAACTTTTACAGGAAGTAATATAAAATATCCGGCAATATATGTGCAAGAAAAATATTCAGGAGTAAATATAAGTGATGTAACAGATGGAACACAAATTATATTAGGAGAAGTTGATGAGACCGCGTTGGGAAAAATGAATCCTAAAGGAAAAAAAGAAAGTGAAGACGTGTATATGGCTGCAACGACAGATACTTACAAAACGGATGCAACAAATTTAACATGTACACAAACATACTATTATATGAGTAGCCCTAGTTCATATTTTGATAAAAATTTCTATAGTATGGTATTTAGAGCTGACAGTACTTTCTGGCTTGCATCACGCTTTGTTGTCATTGATTCTAATTTATCGAGAGCTGGATTCGGGCTTCGAACCATTAGCTCTTCGGGTGTCCACCACCTCGAGTATGGTAATGATTTAGCAGGTACATCCTTGGCTTATTCGGATGGTGGCAGTAGTCAATACGCTGGAAGAGTAACTCCTGTAGTTTCTTTTAATTCCGGAATCCAAGTAAAAAGTGGAAAAGGAACAGAAAGTAATCCGTATGAAATAGGAAAATAAGAATATTGTTAACAAAAATGAATCTAATATAAATACAAAAGTTAGGATTAATAAAAACACTTTAATAGGAATTTAATTTTCTATTAAAGTGTTTTTATCTGCAAAGTTAATTGGCAAAAAAAAAGAAAGCTTCTTCTCAAGAAGCTTTCTTCGAAAATAAAAGGGGATGTTTTTTTGCTCTAACCAGTAATTGGAGTAACATTAATTACTGATTATGTTTATATTATAATAACAGAATTTGTCCATTGTGTGAACTGGATGTGATATAATTGCAAATAAAATAAAAAACGATTGTTATAAATTAACATAATTAATAATTTGATTTTTAATAAAAAGTAGTAGAAATCATCTTATTTCTACTACTTCAAAAGGAATTTATTATTTATAATTATTGAATTATGGTTGCTCTGCTAAGGTAACAATTAATTCTTTTTCAGTGCCATCTCTATTAATTGTAAGGGTAATTGTGTCACCAATTTTATGTTTATTTTTAATTTCATTTAATTCATTCATTGTTTTAATTTCTTGACCGTCAGCTTTTATAATAATATCGCCAACTTTTAATCCAGCTTTTTCGGCAGGAGAGTAATCTTCAATACTTCTTACATAAGCACCTACAACTAATTTTGCTGTTGGGTTTTGCTTAATAGTTGTTTCAGTTATATTGCTTCCAGTAAATCCAATGTAAGGACGTTTAACCTTATTATATTGAATTAAATCAGAATATATAGATTTTGTTGAATTGATAGGAATTGCGAATCCAAGACCTTCAACACCAGTTCCAGATGCTTTTAAAGTGTTAATACCAATTACTTGACCATTTGAATTAACTAAAGCACCACCACTGTTTCCTTCATTTATAGCTGTATCAGTTTGAATAAGAGTATATGTTTTTCCATCACTGTCTGTAATGTTTCTATTTAAAGCACTAACAGTACCTGTTGTAACACTGCTTTGCATTCCAAGAGGATTTCCAATAGCCATACACCATTCACCAACTTGAACTGTGTCAGAGTTACCAAGTTCAGCAGCAGTTAAATCACTTTTATTGATTTTAATAACAGCTAAATCAGTTTGAGAATCAGTACCAATTACTTTTGCTTCATATTCAGTGTCATCATTATATAAACTAACAGTTATTTTTGAAGCTTCACCAACTGAATAATATGAGCTTGATGAACTTGAAGAGCTTGAAGAACTTATTACGTGGTTATTTGTTAAAATATATCCATCTTTGCTAATAATTACTCCTGAACCTTCTGCAGTTGCAGTAGATGTTGATCTTGAGAATATTGTACTAACAGAATATTCTACTTTAATTCCAACGATTGAAGGAAGTACTTTTTGTGCAACAGCAACTCCTGTGTCTGATATACTTGATAAAGATACTAAATTTAAGTTTACATCATTATAATTAATTGAAGATGATGGATCTTGCACAGATGAACTTTGTGATGTAGAGCCAATAAGGGCTTTCTTTACAGAAGGTACGCCTGCACATAATCCAACTACTAAACTTGCACCAACAATTCCACTTACAAATGGAACAAATACTGCTTTGGCAAATCCGGAAGTTTTTTTCTCCTTTTTAGGTGCTGTAAAATTATTATTTGATTTTTTTTCAGTAGAATTTACTTCTACGAAATCGTTATTGTTTTCCATGATTAATAATCCTTTCTAAAATACAAATCTATCGTAATATAGTTATAATATACAACTCTTTTGTGAAAGGAATGTGAAGAGGCTGTTACATTTTAGTTACAAATCGAATTTGATTGACAGATTACACTTAAGAATATATAATAGCCTAGAAAAGAGGTTAGATAGATGAATAAAGAGAGTGGACTGGGAGTTGTAGGAATATTTTTTATAATTATATTAATTATTATGATTATTTCAGGAGCATATTATGCAACAAAAAAATTTATAAAAAATGAAGAAAATGCAGATATAAAAGCAAATATGTTGTTAATTCAAGGTGCCTGTAAAGTTCTAAAACAAAATTCGATAGTGAAAAAAAATGACAGCATATTAATTGGAAATAAAATGTCGGAAATGACGGAAGACAGTATTATAAATGAATTTAAGGCTAAAAATATAATAGATGAATCAAATTATGGTAAATATTTTGTATTAAGTAATGAAGATTTAAAAAATTTGAATATAGAAGTGCAAAATGAAAAAGATTCATATTATATTGTAAATTATGATGATAATGAAGTGTATATTACTAAAGGATATGATGGAAAATATAAATTATCTGAAATGATGTAAATGCGAATAAAATGTGGAAAAGAGGTAACAAAAGTTGAAAGAAAAAGAAGAAGAAAGACTTGATAATCTAAAGAAATACGAAGAAAACTTATATAATGAAGGATATAAATTTATATGTGGAATAGATGAAGCGGGAAGAGGACCACTTGCTGGACCTGTTGTTGTTGGAGCTGCGGTTATGCCACGTGATTCAAAACTAGAATGGGTAAATGATTCAAAAAAAGTTACAGAAAAAAGAAGAGAAATATTATATGATAGAATTACAGAAGAAGCATTAGCTTGGGGGGTAGGAATTATTTCGGAAAAAGAAATTGATGAACTTAATATTTTAAATGCTACCAAAAAGGGACTTCATTTAGCACTTGGAGAGGTAATTGAAAAATTAAAACAAAAGCCTGATATAGTAATTGTAGATGCTTTAAGAGAGATAGATACTTTTGAAATTCCATATCAATCAATAATAAAAGGTGACGCAACATGTTATTCAATATCATGTGCATCAATATTGGCTAAAGTTACAAGGGATAGAATAATGAGAGAATGGAATGAAGTATATCCAATGTATGATTTTGAGAAAAACAAAGGATATGGAACGGCTGAGCATATTAAAGCATTAAAACAGTATGGACCATGTCCAATACATAGACGTACATTTATAAAGCATTTTGTAAATGTCTAATACAATTAGATAAAAGATTAAGGAAGGAATACAGATGAATATTTTAGATATAATTGCCAAAAAGAGAGATAAAAAAGAATTATCGAAAGAAGAAATTGAGTATTTTATACAATCATATACAAATAATGAAATAACAGATTATCAGGCTGCAGCCTTAGTAATGGCTATTTATATAAATGGCATGAATGATGAGGAGATAACCAATTTAACACTAGCAATGGCGTACTCGGGAGATGTTCTTGATTTATCATCACTTGGAGAAGTTGTTGATAAACACAGTACTGGAGGAGTAGGAGACAAGATAACTCTTGTATTAATGCCAATAGTTGCTTCTCTTGGTATACCAGTTGCTAAAATGTCAGGAAGAGGACTAGGTTTTACAGGAGGAACGATTGATAAACTTGAGTCTATTCCTGGATATAATACACAGATAGATATTGACACTTTTATGGAAAATGTGAGAAAGCATGGAATTAGTTTAATGGGACAGACTTTAAATTTAGCTCCAGCTGATAAAAAGATATATGCTTTAAGAGACACTATAAGTTGTACTGAAAGCATACCTCTTATTGCATCTAGTATTATGAGCAAAAAGATTGCTGCTGGTGCTAACAAGATTGTAATAGATGTAACTTGTGGAAGCGGAGCTTTTATGAAAAATAGAACAGATGCAGAACATTTAGCAGCTATTATGACAAAGATTGGGGAACTTGCTCATAAAGAAACAAGATGTATCATAACTAATATGGATGAGCCAGTTGGATATGCTGTTGGAAATATATTAGAAGTTAAAGAGGCAATTTCTATATTAAAAAATGAATACATTCCAGATGACGTAAAAGACATAATATGTGAGCTTGGTGGAAATATGCTTTTATTGGCTGGGAAAGCTGAAAACCTTGAAGATGCTAAAAAAATGATTATCGAGAATATCAAAAATGGAAAAGCGTATGAAAAGTTTGCAGAACTTGTTCAAAGCCAAGGTGGAGATATATCTTATATTGAGAATCCAGATAAATTTGAAAAGGCTAAATTTGAGGTGAAAATTTTTGCAGATAAAAGTGGCGAACTAGTAAAGCTTGATGCATTAAGTATAGGAAAATTATCATGTATGCTTGGGGCAGGAAGAATGAGAAAAGAGGATAGTATAGATCCACGAGTAGGATTTGTTTTTGACAAAAAAGTTGGAGACATTGTAAATGAAGGAGATGTAATTGGCACAATTTATGCAGATGATATTGATAAAGCGAATGAAGTTTTAAACAATAAGTTCTGGGAAATCAAATAAAAGCTTGACAATTTTTGGAGAATGTGATATATTATAATGCATATTACAAAAGCAGAAAAACATTGGGTCTCTTGACCCAAAAAAGCGACTAAAGGTTAAGGTATTAGAGACTGAGAAATCAGCTCATCTGATATAATAAAGCTGAAAGGAGAGCATACCATGGATATGCGTACGGCCGGCAACTGATAGTTGCACATAAAAGATGGCTGACTTCATGTCAGCCATCTTTCGTAATATTGAAAGGAATGGTATTGTTATGAAATCGAAAGAGTATTCGTCTATCCGGTTAGAGGTAACTTCGCATTGCAACATGAAATGTGAATACTGCCATAATGCTGAATACAGCAACAGAGAAGATGACATGTCGTATGGTGAAATTATCGAATTGATTGGCAACCTCAAGAAGCATTATAAGATCAATAAGATTTTGATTACCGGTGGTGAGCCTTTAACTAATCCTAATATCTGTGGGATTATTAGTTATATCACAGGTTTGGGAATTAAGGCTGATATGGTTACGAATGCTACACTTCTTACTGAAGATATGGTTAAGAAACTTGAAAGTGCAGGTCTTAAAAGAATCCGGATTAGCATTGACGATGTAGGAGCTGAGGAATCTTTAAGACACGGATCGCATTCTCAAATGCTGTGGCAGAAGGTTCAGATGGTAAGAGAGCTTTCTGATATTGAAGTTTGTATTCATACTGTTTGCTCGCCCTATAATGTAGACATGCTTTTTGATGTTTACAAGAAGGTGATCGAAAGTGGAGCTGCAAGATGGCGAGTCTTTGACGTTGGTTTCCAGGGCAATTTGCTGAAAAATATGAGTTCTTACGACTTTGAGAGCTATTATCAGAAGCTGATCGAAGTAAGTAAGAAAATCATTCAGGATTACTTGAAACATGGATATCAAGACAGACTTGATATCGAGATTAACAACATTTTCAGGACAATAATGCTGCATGCAGTTCCGAGTGATGACTATGATGTTATGGCAAATCTGAGAGAGAGACTTGAAAAGTCTCCGTGCGACTATGTTGCAGATCATCAGATTTCTGTCAGAAGTAATGGAAAAGCTACATTGTGCCAGTATTTCCACAATACGATGTTTGATTTCAAAGAGGCTGGATTTGATGTTGATAAAGCTATTGCTGAGCTCAGCCCTGTCGAAGAATATCAGATTAGTATGAAGGATCTGAAACATTGTGCAAAATGCAAATACTGCTTGGTTTGCAATAGTGGATGCAGAGCAAGAGCTAAATTCTTGACTGATGATGTGAAAGATGCTGATGCAGGTGCATGCTACATTTGTGAAAAAGTGTATAAGGAAATTGTTCCGCTTTTACCTGAAAATACTCAGAAAGCGTACAATGCATGCATTGTAGAATGTGGTCTGGAGCCTAAATACAGTTTGCAAGATTTGCTTGAACAGCTGAAGAAAAAAGGTGCAATCAAATGAAAATTGGTTTCAGAGTTCCGTATGACTACGTAGTTCCTGAATTTGCATGTATGTATTTTGAATATTTTCAATTCTTAGAGTGCAAAGTAAAAGGAAAATCTAGTAGTGCATCAGTATTGAAATACTTGCAAAATATTCCGAATAGTCAATATTCAATTCACCTTGAAAAAGATGCTTTATATAATGAAGAAGCATTTAAGAGTACCATATTGCTACTTACTGAGCTGAAAAAAGTGGGGGCAAGCAATATATTCTTTGTTACTCATTTTTCTGGCGATTGTAGCTATGCTCGTAAGAAAATCGCTATGATTGCTGATGCTTTGCCTAGTGAAAGTATGTTACTTCTTGAAAATGCAAAGGTTTCTAGAGAAAATTATAAGTATTTAGAATCTTTGAAGAACTTTACTAAAGCTGATAAGCGGTGCGGAATATGCTTGGATATTGGGCATTATCTGTCAGGGTGCTTACTTGAAGGAATTAATCAAACGAGTGCGATACGGCATCTAAAAGGACAGGAAGATTTTAGGAATCAGGTACTTGAAATTCATATTCATAATTATATTCAAGAACATGATCACTTAAATTTAGGAACTGGACAATTAGATTTTTCGCAGCTTTGCACTTTAAAGTTTGATAAGTGCAAAGTATGTATTATTGAAACTCAGGTGATTGATCCCGAATGCGATGGTACCGAACAAGTTAATCTTTTAAAAACGAAATGGGGTGATCTATGTGGAGATTAAACCTACAGACTCGATTGAAGAGATTCTGGAGCTTCACAAAGAAATTTTCGGAAATGATTTTCCTATCAACAGTTACTACAAAAAAATGAAAGATAACCGGATTTTTATTTTCGTATACTATGAATATGGGGAAAAAGTCGGTTATAGCATTATTGTAGAACAGAAGGAAATCAATAACCTGTATGCGTGGTATGGAGGTGTTCATCCGAAATACCAAAATAGAGGGATTAACAGAAAATTTCTGGAAGAGCTTATTCAGTTTGCAAAGGAAGGGAACTATAATAGTATAACTCTTGCAAGCTCGAATAAAAGACCGCACATGCTCATTCTGGCTATTCGGCTGGGCTTTGAAATCTATGATTTGAAGAAACGTGACACAGGAGATGGAAATAAGATATACTTTAAGTATACTATTTCTCATGAGGAGTGCTGCGAGATTTCTTTCGAAAAAAGAAGAAGGCTGGTTGACATTGAGAAGCTGGCGGTGGATGTCCTTAAGAAAGGATATGAGAAGATTTACATCGAGGTGGGCAACAATATTGCAGATGTTGCCTATTTCATCAGATATGTAAATAGCTTTTCGGTAAAGCCCACAATTTATGTGAAATGTGCAAGCGAAGATTGGAAGGAGACGCTTAAGGATATTTACGAAGGAATTATCGAATAAATAACAATATGGTAAAATGCTAGTTAGATCACACTTGTGGTTTGGCTAGCATTTTGCTATAATATATATAATTTTGAAAAGGGAGAAGATTTATGGATACAATAGTTTATTTAATAAGACATTCAGAACAATTTAGAGGATATAAAGAAAAGTATAATAGTCAACAGCAAAATGAAAAAATAGTGCTATCTATTAATGGAGAAAGATTAGCAGAAGAATTAAGTAATAATGCAGAATTACAAAATATCGATGAACTATGGAGCAGCTCATATTCAAGAGCAGTGGGTACAGCAAAGTATATAGCAGAAAAAAATAATTTATTAATAAATATTAGTGATAATTTTGGAGAAAGAAAATTACGGAGATTTAGATGAACTTGCTGAATTAGGAAAAGTAAAAAAGAATCCATATACGATAGAACAAATTATTGATAGAGATTTAAAATGCACTAATGGCGAAAGCATGAATGATACTAAAAATAGATTTGAAGAAAAAATAAATGAAGTAATTAATAATAATTTAGGCAAAAGACTTGCCATTGTAAGTCATGGTGCTGCTATTAAATTTTATTTAATGAATTGGTGTGAATTAATAGGAAAAGATATTGAATATAAGGGAAATATAATTAAAATTGAATCACCAAGTATTACTAAATTAATATTTGATGAAAATATGCAGTTAAAAGAAATGTATAATATATAAAAAACACCGCTAGCTATATAGCTGGCGGTGTTTTGACACTATAATGTGCAGCCTAAATTGAATGCTTTCTGATTATCAGAGGACTTGATATAATTTGCCCACGGATAATTATCCATTCCAATGGTGTGCACAAAATGTCCAAGTAAGAATAGGTTGGACGTATAACGAGGAAGTTTTTCACTTATTAACTTGTGCTGAAGTGATGTGTCATAAATGCTTATGATTTTGGTACAGGAAGAAATAAGATTTGAATAACGTATAGCTTCTTCTCCGTCAAAATCTACAATATAGTCTGCTGTTTCAAAGACAGGTGAATAAATTGTGGATTGGTTAATTCTAATTTGCGTCTGTACAGGGCCTCCACGTCGCACTATGCCGTGAGTTTCAGAAGAGCAGATTTCAAAGTTGGAATTATAGAAAATGCACTCAGTGAAAATCTTGGAAGCATAGATAATTCCCTGTCCACCTTTGCCACAAAAAAGAATGTTAAGCATTATCAGATGCCTCCTTTTTAGTGGATTTGGCTAGTTTTAAAGTGCAATAACCTTGTGCAATTAAAACTACAAGTTCATTAAGAGAAAGAGCATAATCCAATGCCTGAATGGTCTGATTTTTGTTAAAAGGATTAAATGTCCGAATATTTTTAACATTCAAAGAATCTAATAATTTAACCAAATCTATTTTGGTAGTCGGATTATAGTCTAAAGTATAGCCTGTTCCAGGATTGTCCTGCATACCAGTCATCGAAGTACTTTGGTTATCAAGAATAATCAGAATAGGGTTACTGTTATTATAAATGCAGTTTATTAAACTTGTAATTCCAGAGTGGAAAAAAGTTGAATCACCCATCAGTCCAATTACTCTTTGGTCAGAATGCAACATGTCAAGCGACTTTTGAATCCCATGTGCAATAGAAAAGCCAGCACCCATGCAAATCGCAATGTCTTTGGCTTTGTATGGTTCTTGGCCACTCATTGAATAACAACCAATGTCACTACTTATGATTACATTCTTGCAACTAGAAAGAACATCGAAAAAGGTATTGTAAAAACATCCAGGGCAGAATGGCTTTGAAGTGGTAGCTGGTACATTAGAGCTAAGCTCATTTTCAATTATAGGAAAGAAAGCCTTACGGATAATGTGTGGGTTTAATTCAGAGGAGCATTTAATATAATCTTTTCCAATGCAGTTAATTCCTAAAGCTTTAACGGATTCTTCGATAAAAGGATCTAATTCTTCTACAATAAAAATCCTTTCTACTTTAGAGCAAAACTGCTTAACTTTATTGATCGGAAGAGGAAAGATTAAATTAAGTTTTAATATTGATACAGAATTTCCTAAAACTTCTTTCACATAATTGTAAGACATTCCAGATGTTATAATTCCAATCTGCGAATTTGTTAATTCCTCGCAATAGTAAGAGTTTGAGTTTGCAATATCTAATAGCTTATGCTCAAGTGATTCATGAAGCTTGATAGAAATTGAAGGAATTGGGTCAAACCGAGAACTTTTATCGATACTTAAGTGAATAGAACTGTGGTGCTTACTGGTTATAACAATAGATTTAGAATGACATACGCGAGTTGTTAACCTGATAAATACAGGAAGTTGATATTGTTCGCTTAATTTAAAAGCATGGCTTACAAAATCAAAACATTCTTGAGAATTTGCAGGCTCAAACATAGGAACTTTGGCCGACTTTGCATAATGACGATTATCTTGTTCATTTTGCGAAGAGTGAATACCTGGATCATCAGCAGTAATAATGATAAGTCCTGCATTGATTCCTGTGTATGCGACTGTAAAAATGGGATCTGCTGCAACATTTACTCCAACATGTTTCATGACAGCGATTGAACGTATACCAGCGTAAGAAGCTCCAATTGCTGATTCAACAGCTACTTTTTCATTAGGTGCCCATTCAGAATGAATGTTATTAGAATATTTGGATAGGTTTTCTAAGATTTCAGTACTCGGTGTTCCAGGGTAACCAGAAGCAAACTGCCCTCCATTAATATAGAAAGCTAGAGCAATGGCTTCATTACCAGTTAGTAAATATCTCATAGCTATATCCTTTCTCATTATAAAACGTGTCAATGTGCGTGGTACATACGAATGTATGTTAAAATATAGTGATTATTATATAATGAATAACAGATTATGTCAAGCTGACTAAAATTATATCTAGCAATTTTTCTATGCTTGTGTTATACTGTAAAAAAATAATGAAGGAGCGATTATGAGAGAAGACAAAATTACTAATAGGATTGTTATAAAAAGGGATGGCAAAAAAGTTAATTTTGATGGAACAAAGATTGCAATAGCGATAAAAAAAGGTTTTGACAGCATTGAAGGTAAGTATAATGAAGACGATATTAATTTAATATATAATCAAGTAATAGCTCAAATAATGAAGACGGACAAAGATAGGATAAAGATTGAAGAAATTCAAGATTTAATTGAAATAGAACTAAGAAATAATGGTTATATAGATGTATGTAAATCATTTGCCGAATATAGAGAAAATAGGGCTCAATCAAGAGAAATATTTTTTGAAGAAAAAAGAAAACATAAATTTTTAAAAGCATTAGAAAAATTAGGACTAAAAACAAAAGAAAGTGCAGAGGCAGTTATCGAAAATAGAAATGCTATGCAAACTATGGAGGCATATGGAAAAACTGTTTCTGGAGAATTTGCAACATCATATTTAATAAAGAAGAAATTTTCAGAATACCACGAAAATGGAGATATTCACATAAATAAGTTGGAATATTATCCAATGGGAACTACAGAGAGTGTACAAATAAATGTAGAGAAATTATTTGATGATGGTTTTTCAACAGAGAATAGTATGATGAGAGAGCCACAGACAATAATGTCGTATGCAATGCTTACAATTATTGCGATTGCAGGAGTTCAAAAAGATCAATCAGGAGAGCAAGGAATACCTGCATTTGATTATTATATGGCACCAGGAGTTTTGAAAACTTTCAAAAAAGAATTTAGACAAACAATTTATGATATATTGGAATATACTGATTATGACAAATTCATTGCAATAAACGGTATAGAAAGAGAAATAGAAAAATTAAATACAATTGACTTTAATATAGAAAATTTTTATAAATTTACTAGAGATGCAGAAGAGCTTAAAAGAATGTTCAGAATAGTGTATAGTAAAGCTCTTGAAAAGACTAATAAAGAAACATATCAAGCAATGGAAGCATTTGTACATGATTTAAATAGTTTATGCAATAATAATCTTGTCACAATAAATATTGGAACAGATACTTCGGCAGAAGGTAGAATGGTAATTAAGAATTTATTACTTGCTATTGAAGAGGGAGTGGGAAATAATAAAGAAGCTGTATCTCCAATAATATCATTTAAAGTAAAAAAAGGAATCAATTTTGAACCTAATACTCCTAATTATGACTTATTAAAAATAGCATGTGATTTAGTCTTAAAAGATAAAAATATAACATTTGCAATGCTAGATAGCCAAGCTAATAGCGAATTTTATAAAGAAGGCGATTTTGGAACAGAAATAGCTTATTTAGAAGATGGCACAAGAATAGCAGACAATTTTGTTGATAAAGACAAAGAACAAGTCGCTGAAAGAGGAGTATTGTCAAGTACAACTATTAATTTGCCTAGAATAGCATTAAAACATAAAAATAATATTGAAGCATTTTGGAGTGAATTAGACCAGAAAATAGAAATGGTGAAAGACCAGCTAATTGAGAGATTCGAGATACAAGGAAGTAAAAAGGTATTTAATTTTCCTTTATTAATGAAGGAAATGATATGGATTGATTCAGAGAAATTAAAGAGCGATGATAAGGTTAAGAAACCTTTGAAACAAGGAATAATGAAAATCGAATTTACAGGCTTAAATGAATGTCTTATTGTTTTAACAGGACATAGTCATGCACAAAGTAAAAAATCTCAAGAGTTAGGAATACAAATTGTTTCTAGAATTAGAGAAAAAGCAGACGAATATTCAAGAAAGTATAACTTGAACTTTGTTGTATCAGGAGATAGCTCTTATGATACTGCAAAAGAATTTATGGAATTTGACAGAGTTATTTTTGGAAAAATAGAAGATGTCACTGATAAAGATGCATATACTGTTTCATTTGAATTACCAGAAGAATGTGAAACACAAGAAAAAATAAAAGTGGAATCAGAATATCACGAGATAACAAATGGCGGACACATGACTGAAATCAAGAGTAAAAATGTATATGGTACATTGAAAAAAGTGAGTGAATCTGAAATAGGGTATGTGAAAATAATAAATGTTGCAAATTAAAAAGGGTGAGTAAATTTTACTCATCCTTTTAGCAGTTCTATGATTTTATCATTTTTTAATTTTTTAAAATTATGCATATTCAATAATCCTATATAATGTAAATCTTTTTATATACATAATTAATTAGAGCATTTTTAATAAGAATGATCCTCACTAAAAATACTCTATATTCTGATTTTTATTATAATCTGATTTCTGGCAAACTATTATTAAAACTCTTTTTTAAAGAAGAAAATTCTTTGGTTTGCATATATCGATTAATATTTTTTAAAGAAACTCCAGAATAAAAAGATAAGCTTTCGGCATTCTCTGGAATATCATTATTTGCAATAAAATTTTTTAATGTCCTCTTATCAATTTCATCTTTTGCTTTGCAATTAGGACAAACTGAATCTTCGGATGTAAAGAAACATCCACAACGTACACATTTATTAAATTTCATAATTGATTCCTTCCTATTAATCAGTAAAACTGATTATGCATTATTTAGTCACATAATATCACACTTTGTCGAAAAAGGAAATAATTTTATAAAAATAATTTAAGATATTTACTTTTTATAGAATGGCTAGTATAATTTATAAAAATAGAGAAATGGGAGATAAAAGATGGAGATAATTGCAAATTATTTTTTACTAGCATTATGTTATGCCTTTGGTGGTTGGATTTGCGAAGAAATAACATGTTCAATAAGTGAAAAAAAGTTAGTAGATAGAGGATTCTTAATAGGTCCAGTATGCCCTATATATGGATGGGGAGGACTTTTTATAACATTAGCTCTTACAAGATTTTCACAATATCCAGTTGTTGTATTTGTAATGGCAGTATTTTTATGTGCAATCCTAGAATATTCAACAAGCTATTTTATGGAGAAGATATTTAAGGCAAGATGGTGGGATTATTCAGATAAGAAATTCAATATAAATGGAAGAATTTGTTTGGAAACTCTATTTCCGTTTGGAATATTAGGATTAGTAGTTATTTATGTTTTAAATCCAATATTAGCGAAATGTTTTTCAAATGTGGAATCAAATGTACTAATTATTATTGCTTGTGTTCTTGCTGGAATATTAATATTAGATACAATTGTGTCATTCCATGTGGTATCAAAAGTAACAGAAACCGCTAAAAAGATAAGAAGAGAAAATACAAAAGATAATACAAATGAAATTACTGCAAAAGTTAGAGAAGAACTAAAGGAAAGTGCAATTAGTAATAGACTTTTAAATGCTTTCCCTAAATGGCAAGCTATAAAAGTAAAAGTAAAAAAAGCAGTAAAAGAAAGCACGACTAAAATAGAAAATAAAGCTAAGGCTGTTCAAAAAGAAGCAGGAAAAATAGCTAAAAAAAGCGAAGAAGCAATTCAAAAACATAGAAAAAAGAAGAAAAAAGATGATGAAAATCAAGAAAAATAAAAATATAATTCTAAGAAATGTAAATTAAATTTTCAAAAAGCCTTGTCAAGGGGCTTTTTTTTTGATATAATAAACTACGTTGAAAAATACACACACAAAAGTAGTTTAAAGTAAGTGCTAGATTTTAAAATTTTTCATGGAATTTAGTTTGCTTTAAATGTTGATATTTGTGGAGGAATTAACTTAAAGGAGGAACAAAAAATGGCAGTAGTTGCAATGAAACAATTACTTGAAGCAGGTGTTCATTTTGGACATCAAACAAGAAGATGGGATCCAAGAATGGCTGAATATATATTCCAAGCTAGAAATGGTATTCACATCATCGATTTACAAAAGACATCAAAGAAATTAGATGAAGCTTATGAATTTATGAAAGAACAAGCTGAAGAAGGAAAGACAGTTCTATTTATAGGAACAAAGAAACAAGCTCAAGACTGTGTAAAAGAAGCAGCTGAGAAAACAGGAATGTACTATGTTAACCAAAGATGGTTAGGTGGAACTTTAACAAACTTTAAAACAATAAGAAAGAGAATTGAGAGATTAACTCAATTAGAGCAAATGGAACAAGATGGTACATTTGATGTATTACCTAAAAAAGAAGTTGTTCTATTAAGAAAAGAAATGGACAAATTAAACAAAAACTTGGGTGGAATTAAAGAAATGACTGAAATTCCAGGAGTTATGTTTGTCGTTGACCCTAAGAAAGAACATATTGCTATTCAAGAAGCAAGAAAATTAAATATACCAGTTGTAGGATTAGTTGATACAAACTGCGATCCAAATGACGTTGATTATGTTATCCCAGGAAATGATGATGCAATAAGAGCTGTAAAATTAATTACAGATGTTATGGCAAATGCAATCATTGAAGGAAAACAAGGTGAAAGCTTAGAAAGTGATACTGATGTAGAACAAGAAGCTCCAGCTGAAGAAAACAACTCAATTGAAGAAGTTGTAGCAAGCGAAGAAGAATAATTATAAATAGTTTTATAATGTAGATTATATGATTTCATTATTATAAATAATGAGGTCATATAATTTCTTAAAATAAAAATATAAAGGAGGAACCAATAATGATAACTGCTGCTCAAGTTAAGGAATTAAGAGAAAAAACAGGCGCTGGAATGATGGAGTGCAAGAAAGTTTTAACAGAAACAGAAGGAAACCAAGAAAAAGCAATTGAATTATTACGTGAAAGAGGAATATTAAAAGCTGCTAAGAAATCAGACAGAATTGCTGCTGAAGGATTAGTTGAAACATATATTTCTGATGACAAAAAAGTTGGAGCATTAGTTGAAGTAAATGCAGAAACAGACTTCGTTGCAAAAAATGCAGAATTCCAAGAATTTGTTAAGAATGTTGTAAAACAAATAGCTATGAATAATCCAAAGGATGTTGACGCATTATTAGCAGAAAAATCTATTGAAGATAGCAACTTAACAGTTCAAGAAGTTTTAACAAACAAAATCGCTACAATTGGTGAAAACATGCATATTCGTAGATTTGTAAGATTTGAATCAGCTAATGGATTTGTAACAAGCTATGTTCATGGTGAAGGAAAAATTGGAGTATTAGTTGAAATGGAAGGCGCTGATGAAACTGTTGCAAAAGATGTTTGCATGCAAATAGCAGCTGCTAAACCAGAATTCTTACAAGAAAGTGATGTACCAGCAGATAGATTAGAGAAAGAAAAAGAAATTTTGAAAGCTCAAGTTATCAATGAAGGTAGACCAGAAAATATAGCAGAAAAGATAGTTATGGGTAGATTAGGAAAATTCTATGGAGAAATCTGCTTATTAGATCAAGAATTTGTTAAAGATCCAAACAAAAAAGTTGGACAAATGGTAACAGAAAAGAACGGAAAAGTAATTAAATTTGCAAGATTTGAAAAAGGCGAAGGAATTGAGAAAAAAGAAGAAAACTTTGCTGAAGAAGTTGCAAAACAATTACAATAATAAATATGATACTAATCTGTAAAAACAGGTTAGTATTTTTTTATAAAAAATATATGGAAAACTTTAGCAAAACTACTAGACAATTTTTATAAAATGTTATATCATATACATATAGTCAATGAGACAGAATAAAATTATTGTAAAATAGTAGGAAGGTAAAGAGTAAATGAGTGAACAAAGCAAAAGTGAAGATCAAGGTGTAGATTCGCTAGACTTTGATAAGAGAAATGTATTGTATATTATAAAAGGTGGAAAAGTACGAGTACTGCCACTGGAAATGGCTATTCCTAATGGAATGAGATATCCGCGAAGTGCTACTGAGATGGAGCTTTTAGCGAGTCTTACTGGAAAATTGTATACAGAAGAAGAAGCAATGCAAAAATATGAAGATGAAAATGCATATGAAATGCTTATTGATAGTGGATTTTATGCAGTAAAAGTAACAAAAGAATTTGATGGTAAGGAAAAAATGAACATTTTTGCGCCTGAGACAACAAGTCTAGAGGATGCTAATTTATTATTAAAAATGTATACTAGAATTGTGAACAGTGGAGAAATAAACGAATTAGCATTTCACAATAGAGTAACAGATAAGACTGGTAAAGCATTTGAAAAAATAAGTAATATAATAACGCCAAATTCAAAAGAAAAAGTTGCTTCTGAATTTGGAAATAAGATAAAGCTATTTTTAGAAGATAAAATTGAAGAGATAAGAGACAGTGAATCATTCAAAACTAATAAAGAAATGTTTGAAAGATATAGAAAATTTGACTTGGCTAATATATTATATGGAAATTCAAGAAAAGATCCAATAAACATAGGAGATGCTGGTGTAATTGTAATAACACCAGAAGAGGTAATAGCATCTAATTGTAAAAAAGGACAACATATTGACCAAATAAATGAAATAATTAGAAACAAATATTATAATAATTATGATGAGCCTTTTCAACTTGGAGATCTACTTGAAAAAGGAGAAAAAAGAGTTCCTAACAAATATGAGTCAATAATGATAATGTTATTAAATGTAGGGGAACCATATGTAATAACACATTTACCAACAATTATGAATGAATTTCAACATAGCAAGATAAGCAGCTTTGCACAAATGCTTTCAGACATGGAGAAAAGTAATGGATGTTCAAAAGAGTTATCTTCTTATATAATAAGTAATGGAGATGATGAAAAAGCATTTACTCATGCAAATGAACTTTTAGAATATGTAAATGGAATAAAGGAAATAAATAATGGAATGGCAAAGCTTTCTCAAAGTTCACCTGTAATTTTGGGACATATTACAGAAGGCAGAGTAGATGATATGATAAGTCAAATAAACATGAATAGAGCTAATGGCGAAAAGAAAGCGCCAGCAACTTTAAGCGATGTTACTATAGGAAGATAAGTACTTGATAAAGTAAAAAATAGAGAAAATGAAATCATATAATATAAAACAAAAATAAATTTGACATAAAATTAGGCAAAACCTCTAAATTGGGGTTGACACATATATCTTTTTATGATAAAATAATCTAGCGTATGTAGTGAGAACTCCATACGCTAGAAAAGATTTTACGCTGGAGGTGTATAAAATGGCAGCAAAAGGAGCAAGAGAACATATAACACTAGAGTGCACAGAGTGCCACAATAGAACATATGTTACAGAAAAAAATAAAAAGAATAATTCTGAAAGATTAGAATTAAAGAAATACTGTAAATTCTGCAAAAAAACAACAGCACATAAAGAAACAAAATAGTCCTTTATAAGAGGGAGGAAAAAGTAATGCCTAAAAATAATAAGAAGAAGCAAGTAAAAAGCAGTAAACAAGTAGCAAAGACTACACCTGCAGAAGAGACTAAAGTAGAGGTAGCACAAGATGTTACTGATGCTGTAGTAGACAATAAGGCAGAAGAAAAAGTAGAATCTAAAGAAACTAATAATAAGGCTAATAAAAATAAGAAAGCTGATAAAAAAGAATCTAAGAGTGCTAAAGCAAGTAAAAATAAGAGACATTGGTTCAAAGATTTTAAGGCAGAACTTAAAAAAGTAATTTGGCCAACTGGAAAAGAATTATTTAGTAATACAGCAGTTGTATTAGCTGTTGTAGTAGTTGTATCAGTTTTAATATTTGTATTGGACTTGATTTTTGGTGAATTAAACAAATTAGAAGTAAGAGAAATTGAAAAGATTCAAAATCATACATCTGCAAATTCTACTGAAAATGATGTTGAAGAAAATACAACATCTAAATCAGAGAATACAATAGATAATAATGAAAAAAATGCTACAGAAACAGATCTTACAAATATAGATTCTAACAATACAGATAATGTTGATTAAAGGGAGGCTAGAACATGTCTCAAAAAGACTATGATTTGAAACCAAGATGGTATGTTGTTCATACCTATTCAGGATATGAAAATAAAGTAAAAACAGACCTTGAAAAAACAATTAAGAACAGAGAATTACAAGATTATTTCTTTGATATAATTGTTCCTATGGAAGAACAAATTGAAATTAAAGATGGAAAAAGAAAAACTAATCTAAAAAAAGTATTTCCTGGATATGTTTTAGTTAAGATGATTGTTACAGAGGAAACTTGGTATATCGTAAGAAATACAAGAGGTGTAACTGGATTTGTTGGTTCAGGAACTGACCCTATTCCATTAACAGAGTCTGAAATTAGAAAAATGGGATTTGACATTCAATCAATTACAGTTGATTATGATGTAAATGACCAAATAAGAGTTATCAATGGACCATTCGCTAACTTTACTGGAACTGTTACAGAAATTAATAAAGATAAGCATAAAGTAAAGGTATTAGTATCAATGTTCGGAAGAGAAACTCCAGTTGAACTTGATTTCTCAGAAGTAGAAAAAGTTTAGCTAATAAATATAGATAAAATGAATTAGGAAACTAATTCTTTTATATAAATTATTTTTAATATACACAAACCAAAGGAGGTGCTAAAAATGGCAGGAAAAGATAGCAAAAAGCCAGAAGCAAAAGAAGTTATCATTAAATTACAAATTCCAGCAGGAAAGGCAACACCAGCTCCACCAGTTGGACCAGCATTAGGAGGTAGTGGTGTAAACATCATGGACTTCGTAAAGCAATTTAATGATAGAACAGCAAAGCAAGCTGGATTAATAATCCCAGTTGTTATCACTGTTCACAAAGACAAATCTTTTGATTTCATTACTAAAGAACCACCTATGGCTGTTCTAATAAAGAAAACAGCTAAGATTGAAAAAGGTTCAGGTAAGCCAAATAGAGAAAAAGTTGCAAAACTTACAAAGGCTCAAGTAGAAGAAATCGCAAAGATGAAGATGCCAGACCTAAATGCTGCTTCATTAGAAGCTGCAATGAGCATGGTTGCTGGTACAGCTCGTTCAATGGGTGTAACTGTAGAAGACTAATTCTATATACCACTTAAATTGAGCAAATAAAATATTGGGAGAAGCTAAAGCTTCGATAAAACCAAAGGAGGGTAATATGAAGAGAGGTAAGAGATACCAAGAAAGTGCTAAATTAGTTGATTCTAAGAAATTATATTCAGCTAAAGAAGCAATAAGCGTTATTGAAAAAATGCCAAAAACAAAATTTGACCAAACAGTTGAATTACATGTTAAATTAGGTGTTGATTCTAAGCATGCTGACCAACAAGTAAGAGGTACAGTAGTACTTCCAAATGGTACAGGTAAAACTTTAAAAGTTTTAGTATTTGCTAAAGGTGCAAAAGCTGAAGAAGCTAAAGCAGCTGGAGCAGACTTTGTTGGAGCAGAAGAATTAATTCCAAAGATCGAAAAAGAAAACTGGTTTGATTATGATGTTATAGTTGCAACACCAGATATGATGGGTGTTGTTGGAAGATTAGGAAAAGTATTAGGACCAAAAGGATTAATGCCTAACCCTAAATCTGGAACAGTAACAATGGATGTTACAAAAGCTATATCAGAAATTAAATCTGGTAAAGTTGAATACAGACTAGACAAAAATAACATTATTCACTTAGGATTTGGTAAAGTTTCATTTGGCGCTGATAAGTTAGTTGAAAACTATGATGCAATTATAGCTGCAATTATAAAGGCTAAGCCAGCAGCAGCTAAAGGACAATACATCAAGAGTGTATCAATAGCTACTACAATGGGACCTGGTTTGTATATAGACCAAAAATAATTTATATAAGCCATAGACAGTAGGCATACAATAAGTCCTACCGAGGCAAATACGAGAGAATGCAAATTCAATCTATTTAGCCTCGAATGGCTATGTAGGTTGAATTTTCTTTTTATTGTTGTAAACAATAAAAGTTAAGATAGAACAAAAGTCTAGGAGGTGAAAAAAGAAAAATGGCAAATAAAAATGTTATCGCAGGAAAAGAAGCACAAGTTAAGGATTTAGCAGAGCATATGAAAGGAGCTAAACTTATTCTTTTAGTTGATTATAGAGGAACAACTGTTGAAGATGATACTAAATTAAGAAAAGAATTAAGAGAAGCTAACGGAATGTGCAAAATCACAAAGAACAACATAATCAAAAGAGCATTAGATTTAAATGGTGAATCTGCATTAGATGATGTTCTTGAAGGACCAACAGCAATAGTTTCTTCAATGGAAGATTATCTAACATCTTTAAAAGTAGTTTACAAGTTCTCAAAAACTCATGAAAACTACAAAATTAAAGGTGGAATGATTGATGGAAAAGTTATGAGTGTTGATGAATTATTAACATTAGCTCAATTACCATCAAGAGAAGAACTTCTTTCAAAACTTGCTGGATCATTATTACAAACAATCGCAAAGGTTGCTGTTGCAATTGATCAAGTTAGAATTAAGAAAGAAGAAGGAGCTGAAGCTTAATTAGTATAATTAAGAACAGATGTCCATAAGGACAAAAAAATTAAAATATTATAATTTATATATTATTGTAAACGGCCATGTTTACAATGAAGAAGGAGGAATTTAAAATGGCAAAAGTTGATGAAATATTAGAATCAATTGACAGCTTAACAGTAGTTGAATTAGCTGAATTAGTTAAGAAAATAGAAGAAAAATACGGAGTATCTGCAGCAGCAGTTGCAGCACCTGCAGCAGGAGCTGCAGCTGGAGCAGCTGAAGAAAAATCAAGCTTCAATGTTGTATTAAAAGATGCTGGAGCACAAAAAATCCAAGTTATCAAAGTTGTTAGAGATGCAACAGGATTAGGATTAAAAGAAGCTAAGGATCTAGTTGATGGAGCTCCTAAGACAGTTAAAGAAAACGTAGCAAAAGATGCTGCTGAAGAATTAAAGAAGAAATTAGAAGATGTTGGAGCAACAGTTGAATTACAATAATTCATATATTCAATAATCTTTTGAAAATAAGAGAATTCTAATTGTTATAATGCAATTAGAATTCTTTTTCTGACTATAAATAATGACCAATCGTTATAAAAAATAAATTTCGAAATTTATTGACAATCTGTATAAATGAAAGTATAATCAACATATATGTTTATTAAGGGAGAAAACAAAATGAGAATATTACTAGATGCAATGGGTGGAGATAATGCGCCAGATGCCACAATAAGAGGAGCTGTAAGTGCAATAAATGAGATAGAAGCTGAACTTGTATTAATTGGACAGGAAGCTGTTATAAATGCAAAAGCACAAGAATTTTATGGTAAAACATTGCAGGAAATATCTCCAAGACTATCTGTATATAATGCTAAAGAAAAGATTGAGATGGAAGATATACCTACTCAGGCAATAAAAACTAAAAAAGATTCATCTATGGTAGTAGGATTTAACTTACTAAAAAAAGATGAAGGAGATGTATTTATATCTGCTGGTAATTCTGGAGCATTATTAACAGGAGCAACATTGCTAGTAGGAAGAATTAAAGGCGTTGATAGACCAGCATTAGCTGGAATTTTGCCTGCATATCACGGAAGACTTGTGCTAATGGATTGTGGAGCAAATACAAATTGTAAACCAATAAATTTATTACAATTTGCTCAAATGTCAAGCATATATATGCATAATACTTTAGGAATAGAAAGACCTAAGATAGGATTACTAAATATAGGAACAGAAGAAACTAAAGGAAATGAACTAGTAAAAAATTCATATCAATTATTAAAAAAATATTCAGATGATCTAAACATTAACTTTATTGGAAATGTAGAAGGAAGAGAAGCTTTTTTAGGTGATGTAGATGTAATAATTGCTGATGGATTTACTGGAAATGTTTTCTTAAAATCAGTTGAAGGATTAGGAAAGTTTGTAAAAAAATCACTAAAAGAATCTTTAATGCATAATATATGGAGCAAGATAGGAAGTGTACCAACTTTACCTGCAATAAAGAGATTTGCTAAAACTGTTGATTATAAAGAATATGGTGGAGCATTGTTCTTAGGAGTGCAGAAACCTGTTGTAAAAGCGCATGGAAGTAGTGATGAAAAATTATTCAAATTTACTATAAAGCAAGCTGAACAATTTGTAAAAAATAAGGCAGTTGACCATTTGACCGAGGTTTATGAATCAGAAATAAATAAAGAGAAAATGGCAGAAATAAAACAATTTATTGCAGAATTAGAATCAAAATAAAAACGATAGACAAATATTTTGCATAAAAATCTTGACAATTAAATAACAATGTATTATTGTATGTGTATAAAAAAATAATGTACTTTATAGGATTATGTATAATGATATAAACTATATGTGAAAAGTATGTTTATTAAAATAAAAAATAGCCATTGAGGGGAGGTGAACTGCGGTAATGGGTTCAGAAGAAATTTTTGAGAAAGTAAAGAAAGTTATTATGGAACAATTAGGTGTTAGCGATTCAGCTATTACTTTAGAAGCATCTTTTATAGATGATTTAGGAGCTGATTCTCTAGACATAGTAGAATTAATAATGGCTTTAGAAGAGGAATTTGATATTGAAATTCCAGATAGTGATGCTGAAAAAGTTGCAACAGTTGGAGATGTTGTTGATTATATTAAAGAACATGTTGCATAAGATAATGAACTAATGAAAAGAAGGAATTAACCTTCTTTTTTTCTTATTCCAAATTATTGCATATAATATTATATTGTAATATAATATTAGTATTGGTGATAAAAGGAGAACTTGAAATAATATGGCGTATCGCAAAAGAATAGATAAAGAATTTGCAAATATTATAAAAGAAATTACAAATAACGAAAAAGTAAATGAAATGAAAAGATATAAACAACACTATGATGTATCAACTTACGAACACTGCATACATGTATCATATATGTGTTATGTAATTTGTAAAAAATTAAGGTTAGATTATATATCAGCAGCTAGAGCAGGAATGTTACATGATTTATTTTTATATGATTGGCATGGAAAGCAACATAAATATAAATTAGATTATATAGAAAATACGAAAAAACCAGAATTCCTAAAGAGATATTTAAGATTACATGCTTTTTCTCATCCAAAGATTGCACTAAAAAACGCAAAAGATGAATTTGAATTAAATGAGCTAGAGCAAGAAATGATATTAAAACACATGTGGCCTGTAACCATAGCTCTTCCAAGGCATATTGAAACCTATATCATAACTATAGCAGATAAATTATGTGCAATAAATGAAAGTGTAGAATTTTATAAAAGGCAGGAGAAAATACGTATGGCATATATGTATGCTTTTCTATTTTCCTGTGTTTTAAATACGGTTACATGCATAGTAATATAAGAGGTGAATTTAATGAACAAAGGAAAACTAAGTGCGAAAGATATACTTGATAGACTAAACTTAATTGATAGAGAAAGCAATGTTGAATTAGCAGTTAATATGATAAATAGTTTGTGTCAAGAAATTGGATATTCAGATATGGTAGCAACAATAAAATTAGGTGTTGTTCAATTTGAAGGAGGAATTAATCAAGAAGAAGCTTTAGGAAAAATTGTTGGCTTTGTTGAGGATAAAGTTGACGATATAGATTATTTATATAGTCATGCAGAACTCTCTGATTTGCCTTATATGAAAGATGAAAAACGTAAGATAAATAGGATGATGGCAACCAATAATGTTAGAGCAAGAATGAATATTATAGCATCATTAAGTGATGATGAAATTAAAGCACAATTATTACAAAAAGAAATTGAAAATACTGAGTTTGCAAATGCTTGTGCAGATGTAGTAATTGGTTCATTTAAATCAGATGAATACAAAGAAAAATTTTTACAATCAGAAAATGAGAAAGATTATAGAAAAAGAATAATAATGACATTTAGTCATGACTCTTTAAAGAAAAAATATCTTGAAGAATTCAATAATCCTAAAGATCAGTTAAAGATGTATGAGATTGTTGCAAGTTTTAAATCAGATGAAGAAAAATTAAAATGGATGAAATCAAATAAAGTATATCCACGAATAGTAGCTACAAGTCTAAAAAGTGATGAGATAAAATTACAGATATTAAATATGTTTTCAAATAGAGATAGAGCGTATGTTATTGCTAGTATGCAGGACCAAAGAAAAAAGGTTTGTATATTAGACAGGTTAATAGAAAGCAAAAAAATAGATGAATTTGGAGAAGATAATGTTGTTACAATAATTGAAGGAATAAGTTCAGATGATATAAAGTTACATTATTTGCAATATTTAAGAAGTCCAGAGAACAGAAAGAAAGTTATAATAGAATTAAGAGATGTATCAAATGATGCTATTGTAAATACTTTTTATGATATTGGAAGAAAATATATTGATATGGCAAGAAAATCAAATGAGCCTGATTTCAAAATGCCTGTTAAAGCCGAATATAGTAATATAGGCATTTCACAAGACATAACTTATGGAATTGAAATAGAAGCAGATGGTGAATATGCATGGATCTTAAAATCTTTTCCTAAGATTTTAAGAAGATGGGATACTAAAGCTGAATATAGTGTAAGTGATGGAATGGGAATAGAAGTAACATCACCTATATTGCATGATTGTGAAAAAGATGTTAATGAAATTTATCAAGTAAATGAGATGCTAAGTAGCTTATATATGCATACAACATCACAATGTGGAGGACATATTCACATAGGTTCAGACTATTTGACAACTATTCAGTCATATATGAGATTAATTGAACTATGGACAAACTCAGAGGAAATATTATATAGAATATGTAACAAACCAGGTCAGGACGAGAGAAATAGTGCTTTTATAAAAGAAGCTAAGCCACTTGGAGATATAACAAGACTATATAAAGAGGGAATAAGTTTAGAAGATTTTAGAGAAGTATTACGAAAAAGTGGTTCATTTGATAGAAGACATACACTAAATTTCGCAAATTTAAGGGATAGAAAAAATACGCTAGAGTTTAGAATTGCTAATGGAACACTAGATGCTAGCACATGGATTGAAAATATTAGGCTTGTAGGGCGTTTTGTTCAAGTGTCAGAGACTCTTGGAAGAATAGATAATAAATCACCAGAAGAAAGGTCTGCTGAAGAAGCTAAGCTAGCATTTAAGGCTAATGCTGTTAGAAATTCTATAAACAATTGTGAAAAATTTAAGAACTTAATGGAATTATTATTTCCAGAGGAAAGATATAGACTGGCGTATGAAAGAAGATATGAGCAAAATCAGGATGTATCTGGATTCGAAAAATGGGACACAACATCATTTAGCAATTTATATAGAGGAATGGATTGGAGAATGAAGCAAATTAATCAGCAAGGTATGAAGAAATCTGAAGGGCAAGATGCAAAAAGTAATGAACAGCTAGAATTATAGAAACAAATGACTAAGGAAGGAAATATACAATGGATATAAAAATGAGAAGAGCATTAACTGAGGTTAATGAAATATTAAAATATACAGATTATTCTGTACTAGAGAAAATACCGCAAAAATTTTTTGAATTTGTAAAACAAAATATGGATACGGAATTTATACCAAATGTGATACCAGGAGAGGAACTAATGTCTCAACCAATTTCAATGGAAGCCAAAGAATTACTTGGATTAATGTATAGAGATTTTTTGACGACAAAAGAGGAAAGAGAAAAATTAGTTGAAAGAGATGAGCAGGTATTAAAAGACATTAATAAAGAAATAAAATTAACTGATATGTCTAAGAAAGATGATGAACCGACAATAAAATCAGAAATAAATCATGACGAAAATGGTACTGGAACAGCATTAATAAAATTCGAAGAAAAATGGTATAAACGTTTGTGGTCAAAACTTAAAAATGTAGTAAAAAAGAAATAATGATAAAAAAGACGTGATAATTGGCTATTTTAGTAAAATAGATATGCCATATATCAAGTCTTTTTTATTACTAAAACCTTGAAAAAAGACAGGCTTTATAGTATAATTTACTACAGTAGTTAGATTAAGAGAAAGGTAAAATTTTGACAATGAATGTAGAAGAAAGTATAGGTTATACATTTAAAAATAAAGGATTGTTATGGGAAGCATTAACACATACATCGTATGCAAATGAAAATAATGTTCATAGTAACGAAAAATTAGAGTTTTTAGGAGATAGCATTTTAGAATTTGTTTCAAGTAAATACTTGTATGTTAAATTTCCTAAGCTAAATGAGGGAGAGCTTACAAAACTTCGTGCAACTGTTGTGTGTGAAGATAGTTTATATCAAGTGGCTAAAAAGCATAATATATCAGAATATATTAGAGTTGGTCACAGTGAGAGAGCCCACGGAGGAAACTTAAAAACAACAATTTTGGCAGATAGTATTGAAGCTATAATTGCTGCAATATTCTTTGATGGAGGAATTGAAGAAGCTGATAAATTCATAATAGATAATTTAGAAGAAGCAATGGAGCAAGCTAGTAAGAATGTTGGTAAAAAGGATTACAAGACAGTACTACAAGAAAAATATCAGAAATCTGGCCCAGTGCATATTGAATATAAGATAATAAAAGAATCAGGCCCTGATCATGACAAGACATTTACAGCAGAAGTAATTTTGAATGGCAAGGTATTAGCTAACGGAACTGGAAGGAGTAAAAAATTAGCTGAAATGCAAGCAGCCAAAAAGGCTTTAAAAGAATAGAAAACTTATAATAGATTCACTAATGATGATAATTAAATTTTAGTGGAGGTTAGAATGAAAAAAGAGTATATCATACCAATATTTGTACCAAACCTAGGATGCCCTAATGATTGCACTTTCTGCAATCAAAAAAAGATTAGTGGCCAACAAACAAATGTTACTCCTGATGATGTAAAGAAAACTATTGAATATTATTTGGAAAATTTTAAAGATAGTAGTAAATATGTTGAAGTAGCCTTTTTTGGAGGAAGTTTTACAGGAATTGATGAAGGTGTTCAAAAAGAATTATTAGAGGCTGCAAATGAATATATCAAAAAAGGAAAAGTAAATAGTATAAGAATTTCTACAAGACCGGATTATATAAACAGAAAAATATTAAAAATGCTAAAAAAATATAAAGTAAAAACAATAGAACTTGGAGTTCAATCATCAAATGACTACATATTGCAGAAAAGTAGAAGAAATCATACTTTTGCAGATGTAATAAAAGCGTCTAAATTGATAAGATTTTATGGATTTACATTAGGACATCAGATGATGATTGGAATGCCAGACAGTACAGAAATTGATGAGCTAAATACAGCTAAAGATTTGATAAAATTAAAGCCTAAAATAGTTAGAATATACCCTGTGCTTGTGATAAAAGGAACAGAACTAGAGCAAGAATACAAAAATGGAGAATACAAACCATTAACTGTTGAGCAGGCGGTTGAGAGGTCTAAGGAAGTTACATATCTATTTAGAAAAAAACACATAAATGTAATTCGAATTGGATTACAAAATACTGATGAGATAACTGATCCTAAGCAAAATGGAAGTGAAGTTGTAGCAGGTCCATATCATCCGGCATTTAGACAACTTGTTGAGTCAAGTATGTGGTATGATAGTGTTGCAGAAAAAATAAAAAAGATTAATACAAAAGTCAAAGAAGTTGAAATTGTAGTTAATCCAAGTGATGTAAATAATGTTATTGGACATAAAAAGCAGAATATAGAGAAGTTAAAAGAAATGTATGATGTTGATGTTATAATTAAACAAGATGAGAAAATAAAATCAGGCAAGTTTGAGATTAATGTTGTAGAAACATATTAATACAAAATGGAGGAAAATATAGAAAGGGTATGATGTATATAATTGATGCAGAATCATTTGAACCAAGAGATGTGTTTGAATGTGGACAATGTTTTAGATGGAATAAAGAAGATGATGATAGTTATACAGGAATATTCGGTAATTGTATTGCAAATGTAAAAAAGGAAAATGACAAAATAATAATCGACGGAAATTTCGAAGATACAAGTGAGATTGATTCATATTTTGATTTAAAAAGAAACTATAATGAGATAAAGAGTATATTAGCAAATGTTGATGATAATTTGAAAAATAGTATTCAATATGGAAATGGAATTAGGATATTAAATCAAAGTTTATGGGAAACTATTATTTCATTTATAATATCTGCAAATAATAATATACCAAGGATAAAAGGCATAATTGATAGAATATCTAAAAAATACGGAAAAGAAATATGTTATGAAGGAAAAGTGCTATATACATTTCCAACTCCAGAAGAACTTTCAAAAGCTAGTGTCCAAGATTTAAGAGATGTAGGACTCGGATTTAGAGATGTACGAGTATTTGAAACAACAAGAAAAATTGCAAGTAGTGAATTTAATTTAGAAGAATTATATAAAATGTCAACAGATGATGCGAGAGATAGGTTATTAACTTTAGATGGAGTAGGACCTAAAGTTGCAGATTGCATTTTATTATTTTCTGATTTAAAAAGATTTGATGTATTCCCAATTGATGTATGGGTTAGAAGAGTAATGAATGAATTGTATATTCATAATCAAGATGAAACAAAAGTAAGTAAAAAAGAGATAAAGAAAATTGCTGATGAAAAGTTCGGAAGTTTGCAAGGAATTGCACAACAATATTTATTTTATTGGAAAAGAGAATCAGCATAATACACATAACAATAGGAGGAAACTGTTTTGAAGATTATATATGGTGTTACAGGGACTGGAAAGAGTGAATATGTATTTAATGAAATACAAAAATCGTCGGCTGACAAGATATATATAATTACACCAGAACAGTTTTCTTTTACTGCTGAAAGACGTTTAATTGATACTCTTCCTGAAAAAGCAACATTAAAAGTTGAAGTATTATCATTTGAAAGAATGGCATATAGAGTAATAAAAGAAACCATAGGAGATGATATAAAAAATATTTCAAAATCAGGAAAAGCAATGCTAATTTATGAGGCAATATCTAAACCTCAAAAGGAATTGAAGTTTCTTGGAAATTCTAATGAAAATGTTGATATGATAATAAGTCAGATTACTGAATTTAAAAAGCATAATATAAATACAGAAATGCTTGAAAAGCAAAAAGATGAAACATCTGATCCTTATTTAAAAGCAAAAATGAATGACATGCTAATTGTGTATAAAGAATTGGAAGACAAAATTACTGAGGATAATTATATTGATGAAAACGATTTGCTTACAATACTTGCAGAAAATGTTGCTAAAAGCCATTTGTTTGATGAATCTGTAATGTACATAGATGAATTTGCTGGATTTACAAAACAGGAATATTCAGTAATTTCAGAACTTAATAAAATAGCAAAAGAAATATATATTACTGTATGCACAGATGAATTAAGAGTCACAAAATCGCCAGAAGCGGATATATTCTATGATAATAAACAAACTGTGCAAACATTGTGCAATATATGTGATATAGATAAAGATTCGCAAATAAGATTGCAAGATATTCATAGATACAAAAATGATGAATTAAAACATTTAGCGCAAAATTTATATGCTGTTCCATATAAAGTGTACCATGGTGATGTAAATCATATAAAACTATATTTAGCAGAAAATCAATATTCAGAAGTAGAGCATGTAGCTGCAAATATTGTAAAATTAGTTAGAGATAAGGGATACAGATATAGTGATATAGCGGTAATTTGCAGAAACATAGACACGTATGTAAGTTTATGCAAAGCAATATTTGCTGAATATGAGATTCCTGTTTTCATTGATACTAAAAAAGATATAACACAGAATTTACTTATAAAATATGTTATATCGATATTGGATATATTGGCTAAAAATTGGACGTATGAATCAGTATTTAATTATGTAAAAACAGGATTTGTACAAATAAATGATGAATATGAATTTGAAAATTATTGTTTGAAGTGGGGAATACAAGGTAGGAAATGGTACGAAAAAGACTGGGATTTTGAAAGAATATTTGGAGCCAATAATTTTAATAAACAAAGACATATAATTGTAGATCCATTAATAGAACTAAAAAATAAACTATCATCAGGAAGAAATGCTGAGCAAATTTCTAAAGAATTATATGGATTCTTAGAAAATCAAGTTGGAAATAAAATAGATGAATCAGATGAAATGATTCAAGCATGGAATATTATTGTGGACGTAATTAGCGAGATAGGGCAACTTTTTGGTGATAAGAAAATGAGTTTTGATGAATATTCAAAGGTACTAAGAATAGGCCTTACTGCTAAAGAACTCGGACAGATTCCTCAAACACAAGATAAAGTAATAGTTGGTGATGTTAATAGAAGTAAAACACATAGAGTAAAAGCTGTATTTGTTATAGGTGTTAATGATGGAGTATTTCCAACAGTTATGAGTTCAGAAGGATTCTTTAATGATAAAGATAGAGCAAGTCTAAAAGATGATGGCTTTGAACTTGCTAAAGGCACTAAAGAGAAGATGTATGAAGAAAACTTTAATATTTATAAGATATTTGCAGCAGCTGAAGATGATATATATATATCTTATGCTTCAAGTGATTCAGATGGAAAAGCTTTGAGAAGATCTTTGATAATATCAAAAATACGTAGGATTTTTCCAGAATTAAAAGAGGCGAGTGGAGAAAATGACGAAGTATTGTTACCGATAATTACATTTTCAAAATTATTAAATCATATTGATGACCCTAACTGGAACGAAGTATATGAATGGTATAAAGAACATGAGCTACAAAAGCTAAATGCAGCAATAGCTGGACTACATTATAGTAATGTTCCTGATAATCTTGAAAAAGGAGAAGTAAACAAGCTATATGGAGATGGTTTGCGTACGAGTGTATCAAAGCTAGAAACATATGAATCTTGCCATTTTTCGTATTATTTAAAATATGGATTAAAATTGTCAGATAAAGATAAATTAACAATAAAGCCTGTTGATACAGGAAGCTTTATGCATAATGTAATTGATGAATTCTTTAAAAAAGTTAATAATGTAAAAGAAATTTCTGAAGAAGAAATGAAAAAAGTGCTTGATGATATAATTGATGAGAATTTATCTGCAAATGGAAAATTCGGACTAACTGCTAAATATAGAACTTTAGCTAAAAGATTGAAAAAAGTAATATATATGTCAATGAAATATATAGTTCAAAGTTTAAAAAATAGTGACTTTGATGTACTTGGAACTGAAATTTCATTTGGAAGTAAGAAGAATGAAGAAGCAGATAGGCAGATATCTTTATTAGATGGTTCTTTTGACAAAGATGGAAATAATCCACCAATAACACTTACTCTGGATGATGGTAGAAAAGTATTAATTGAGGGAAAAATAGATAGAGTTGACATTGCAAAATTAAATAATGGAAAATATATAAGAATCATTGATTATAAATCTTCAACAAAGGATTTGGATATGAATAAGGTAATTGCAGGATTACAATTACAACTTATAACTTATGTTGATGCAATCTGTGATAAAGATAATTTTATTCCAGCAGGAGCATTATATTTTAATTTAATTGAGCCTAAAATTGTATCAAGTAAAAGGAATTTATCTAAAGAAGAAATTGAAAATATAATCAAACAGAATTATAGAATGAATGGAATTATTTTAGCAGATGTAAATGTAGTTAAGGCAATGGATAATGGATTAGAAAATGGTAAGTCTGATATTATACCAGTTTCATTAAATAATAGTGGAGAGATAAACTATTCTAAATCTAATACAGTAACAAGAAATGAATTTGAAAATCTACAAAAATACGCAAATAAAATAATAAAGCAGATTTCAAGAGAGATATTAGATGGAAAAATTGATTTAAAACCATATTATAATTTAAAAGATAAGAAAACTCCATGTAGCTATTGTGATTATAAATCAATTTGTCAGTTTAATCCTAAATTTAAGGGAAATAAATATAATTATATAGGAAACAAACCAAAACAAGAAGCTCTTGATGAGATAGTAAAAAGGGTGGAAAAATAAATGTTAAGTCTTAGCTGAGAGGGGCTAAGACTTTAATATATGGAGGATAAGTTATGAAATTAGTGGTACAAAGAGTATCAAAAGCAAGTGTAACAGTTGAAGGAGAGATTGTTGGAAAAATAAATAAAGGTTATATGGTATTATTAGGAGTAAAAGAAGGCGATACTAAAAAAGAAGCGGATTTTCTTGTAAACAAATTGCTTAATCTTAGAATATTTGAAGATGAAAACGAGAAAATGAATTTGTCTATAAAAGATGTAAATGGAGAGCTTTTAATAATTTCGCAGTTTACTTTATATGGAGATGCTAGCCATGGAAATAGACCTTCATTTATACAGGCTGAAAAGCCAGAGAAAGCAAATGAATTATATGAATATTTTTGCAAACAATGTGAAAAAGAGGTACATGTGGAGAAGGGAAAATTCAGACATCACATGGATGTTAATCTAGTAAATGACGGACCAGTTACTATTGTAATAGAAAAATAAAAAAGTTAAGAGTGATTTAAAGGTATATAAACGTAAGTTAGTAGAGTAACTTTTGAAAGGTATACATAATTCGAGTCACTCTTGACTTTTTTATAATTTTATAGTATAATCAAAGGAGTTGTTATCCAGAGAGGATAAAGAAGAGATTTTATTTAATATGTTTAAGAAATGAGAGAAAAGTTAATAATTATTTTATATTATGAAGGCATTTTAGCCGTGTTTTTTGTGTGTAAAATATAGTTAATTTAGATAGTTATCATACTATCTTATTTGAGCATATCAACTAAAATAGAAAAGGAGAATGTATGGAAGAAAAACAAAAAGAAAATTCAGTAGAACACAATGAGAATCAGAAAAAGAAAACATACAAAAAGAATTATAGAAAAAATAGTATGTCTAAAGATTCAAAAAATACTAAGGGGAGAAAAAACAATTCAGAAGAAAAAATTACAGGAGATGTAGAGCATAAGGTTGCTGTAGCAGCTAAAACTGTAAAAGAGATTGAACAGGTTATTGAAGAAAAAGAGAAGAAAATAAAAAAATCAAGAAAACCTAAAATAGTAAATAATCAAAAAGGTAAAAATTTTATAGAAGCTAAATTTGAGAGAAGAAATAAGCCTATAATAGACCTTGGATTTAAAAAGAGCAATTTAAAAATAATAGCACTAGGTGGAATTGATGAGATTGGAAAGAACATAACTGTTTTTGAATATGAGGACGAGATTATTCTTGTAGACTGCGGTTTGGAATTTCCAGAAGATGACATGTTAGGTGTAGATTTAGTTATACCAGATGTAACATACCTTGTAAAAAACAAAGACAAGATTAAAGGTCTATGTATAACTCATGGACATGAAGATCATATTGGTTCAATACCATATGTATTAAAACAAGTAAATATGCCTATTTATGCAACAAAATTGACTGCAAGATTAATATCACATAAGTTAGAGGAACATCATTTATTAAACTCAGCACAAATTAATATTGTAGAACAAGGACAGACTGTCGATTTTGGAAAAATGCAAGTTGAATTTATAAGAAGTTCACATAGTATACCAGATGCAGTAATGCTTGCTATTCATACACCAGTTGGAACAGTTATTCACACTGGAGATTTTAAAGTGGATTATACACCAATTGATGGACAGATGATGGATTTAGGAAGATTAGCTGAACTTGGAAATCAGGGAGTATTAGCGTTATTAGCTGATAGTACAAATGCTGAAAGAAAAGGATTCACAATGTCAGAAAAATCAATTGGGCCTGTTTTTGATAGGCTATTTGATGGATGCAAAAAGAGAATAGTTGTTGCAACATTTGCATCAAATGTTCATAGAGTTCAACAAATAGTAAACTCAGCTGTTAAATATGGAAGAAAAATCGCTGTTTCTGGAAGAAGCATGATGAATATGATTGAAGCTGCAAGAGATTTGAACTATATTGATGCACCAGATGATTTATTTATTGATATTGATTTAATAAAGAATTATAAAGATGATCAGCTAGTAATTATAACAACAGGAAGCCAGGGAGAGACTATGTCTGCATTAACAAGAATGGCTAATGGAGAGCATAGAAAGGTTACTATAACTGGAAATGATTTAGTAATAATTTCTGCAACACCTATTCCAGGAAATGAAAAGGCTGTATCAAAAGTTATTGACCAATTAATGAAAATCGGTGCAGAAGTAGTTTATAGTGCACTTGCTGATGTTCACGTTTCAGGACATGCTTGTCAAGAAGAACAAAAATTAATTTTAGCTTTAACAAAGCCAAAATATTTTATGCCTGTTCATGGTGAATATAGACAATTAAGAGCTCATAGAGAAACTGCAATAGAATTAGGGATTCCTAAGGAAAACATATTTATGACTGGAAACGGTAGAGTTCTTGAAGTAAATCAAGACGAAGCTAAATTTACAGGAACAGTTCCAGCAGGAAGAGTAATGGTTGATGGTCTAGGAGTTGGAGACGTAGGAAGTGTTGTTTTACGTGATAGACAACATTTATCTCAAGATGGATTGATTGTTATAGTAATGTCTATGGATAGTCAAACAGGAGAAATTGTTTCAGGACCAGATGTAATTTCAAGAGGATTCGTATATGTTCGTGAATCAGAGAATTTGATGGAACAAGTAAAAGCATTTATTAGAGAAGAAATAAGACAACTTGAAGAAAATCATGTAACAGATTGGTCAACTATAAAATCCACATTAAAAGATGAAGTAAGAGATTTTATATTTGATAGAACAAAGAGAAATCCAATGATTTTACCAATTATAATGGAAGTATAGATAAAAGCAGCAATATCAAGTCTTTTATGACTTGGTATTACTGCTTTTGTTGTTAATAAGTTGATAATTTGTGCTTATAATGGTGATATGAATGATAAAATGTAAGCATAATTGTAAATGGATGATGAAAATTTTTAGAAATTATATAAATGCTTGAAATATCAACAAAAATAGTTTATAATAGATGTTGTTAATTTGAGAAGGACAACTACAAAGTTGTAAGAAAGGAATAAAAAATGGATTATAAAGATTTGGCTAATGCTATTTATCCTGATGCTAAACCAATAGAATATTATGAAGAAAAATATGGACCAAGAGATTTACCACAAGGTGCGGAAGTAACTAGATTTGCACCAAGTCCAACTGGTTTTGTTCATATTGGTGGATTATATCAATGTATAATAAATAGAGCACTTGCAAAACAGTCTAATGGTGTATTTATGCTAAGAATAGAAGATACAGATCAAGTTAGAAAAATTGAAAATGGTGTTAACCAAATTGTAGAGGCTCTTGCAAAATTTGATTTTGTTCCAGATGAGGGAATGATAAGCGAAACTGAAGAAAAGGGAAGCTATGGACCTTATAAACAAAGTATGAGAAGAGAGATTTATCATTCTTATGCTAAATATTTAATTGAACAAGGAAGGGCATATCCATGTTTTGCAACACCAGAAGAAATTGATGAGATTCGTAAAAAACAAGAAGCAGCAGGACTTAGAACAGGATTTTATGGAGTATGGGCAAAGTATAGAGATCTTCCAGTTGATGAAGCTATTGCAAGAATAAAAAATGGTGATAAATTTGTAATAAGACTTCGTTCTCAAGGAAGAGAAGATAGAAAAATAAAGGTAAAAGATGCAGTTAGAGGATTTATAGAATTCCCAGAAAATGACCAAGATGCGGTTCTTATAAAGGCTGATGGACTTCCAGTGTACCATTTTGCACATGTTGTTGATGATCATTTAATGAGAACAACAATAGTTGTACGTGGAGAGGAATGGATTTCTTCAACGCCATTACACATTGAGATATTCCAAGCATTTGGATTTAAACCACCAAAATATGCACAAGTACCAAGTATACTAAAAGAAGATGATGGAAAGAAACGTAAAATAAGCAAGAGAAAAGATCCAGAAGCAGCTGTTGACTATTATCATAAAGAAGGAATCCCAAGTGATGCAGTTAATGAATATTTAATGAATATTATAAATTCAAGTTTTGAAGGATGGAGAAGAGCAAATCCAACAAAGCCAATGAATGAATTTAAATTAGAACTTTCAAAGATGGGAGTTAGTGGAGCTGTATTTGATATGGTAAAACTACTTGACGTATCTAAGAATGTTATTGCAAGATATTCAGCAGAGCAAGTTTATTCATTTGCAAATGAATGGGCAAAGCAATATGATGAAGAATTAGCTCAAATGCTAAGTGATAAGGAATATGGATTAAAAGTATTTGGAATTGAAAGAGAAAATTCAAAGAAACCAAGAAAAGATTTATCAAAATGGTCAGATGTTAAAGAAAATATTATATATATGTATAATAAGCCTGAAAGCTATGACTTTGATAAAATAAATGGCGAAGAAGTTATTAAAGTTATTAAAGAATATATAAATGTATATAATTCTAATGATGATAAGGAAACATGGTTTAGCAAAATGAAAGATGTTGCTGAAAAATGCGGATATGCAAGAGAAGTAAAGGAATATAAAGCAGATCCAGAAAAATGGCCAGGACATGTTGGAGACATAAGCTCAGTAATTAGAGTTGCAATTACAGGTAGAAGAAACACACCAGACTTATATGAAATAATGAACGTACTTGGAAACGATGAAGTTATTGCAAGATTAAATAAAGCTATTCAATAATATTGAAAGGAAATTGAATTTAATGGATTTTCAAGTTGGGGACAAGGTACGAACAAAGAAAGTTCATCCTTGTGGTAGTAAAGAGTGGATATTAGAAAGAGTTGGAGTTGACTTTAAATTTAGATGCTTGGGGTGTGGCAAGATGATAACTATGACACGAGAAAAAGCGTTAAAGGCAATTACTAAAAAAGAAATCTGAATATAAAAGTACTATTAAAGTAAGAACGAAAGATAGAATTCTATATAATATAATTTATAGATTCTATCTTTTTGCTTTAGAAAAGAGGAATATATGAAGCAACCATCAGGAGATTTAATTTATATTAGAAAAAAGCCCTTTACAAATGGGGAATATTATAAAAGAGAACTAAATACTATTAGTAACATGATGAGTGACATAGATTATAGAATGGCTATTGCTGAAAGTGAAGAAGAGCTATTAGCTCTGGAAACAATGAAAACAAGACTTGAGAACAAATTAGAAGAATATGAAACAATTCCAATGGATGAAACAAGAGCTGATGGAAAGCAAGATTTATATTTATTAAAAAAATGGAATAATGGTAGAAAAGTTATAATAAATAGTACTGCTGGAACAAAACATATTAGATATATTGCAGATATTAGTGATGAAGAGCTAAAGGAAAATTATCAGAGCTTATCAAATTTCCTTTTATCAGCTAGTTTTATAGGAAGATTTGCAACTATGCATGCTAGAAAAGGAGTAAATCAACTAAGTTTATATATTCCGCACCAACCAACATTACTTTTATATAAATCAAAAGATAATTTAATAACTGTAGATTCAATGGGACCTAATATTTATTTGAATAGTGATGTAGAATTTGAACTTCAAGGTCCAGTTTTTACTGAAGCTAATATTCCAGATAATGTGTATAAAGGGGCAGTTCAAATGATACTTCAAAAGAAAATTGATGATTCATCAGATATATTTTTACAAATTATACAGAAATATAATAAACAACATGATTGTGAAAAAGAGAATGAATTGTAAATATAAATAAATGGAGAATTATATGAAGGTATATTATCAATCTGAATTATATATGAGAAAAAGGAGATTTAGAGTAGGAGATTTTTTACAATCATATAGACAGCAATTAAAAGATGGGGAATGTGTGATTGAAAATTGTGATGAACCAATAAGTGATGAGGAATATGAAAGAGATATTGATATATGCGAAACTTTAAGAAAACGTATATCTAAATTAGAAAGAGTTCCTGCTAATAGGCTCATACAGACTACTTATAATTATGATTTTTTCATGTTAGATATTAATACAAATACAAAAGAATTGTATGGTCCAGATGATTTTGAAGAAAAAGTAAGACCTTGTTTTGTAGTAAGTGACAAAAAATTAGAAAATGATTATATGTCATTAATTGATTTCTTAAAAGAATCTACTTACATAGGAAGATTCGTGGAAGTAGAAGGGGAAGATGGGAAAACTGATACAACATGTTTTTTATATAAAGGGAAATATACTTCGCTTTTTTTCGATGAATCAGGATTAGAGATTTGTTATAATGATGAATTTGGGGATTTACATTATACAAGTGGAACGTACAGTGTTTTTAATAATCCAAGAGAAATATATAAATTAGCACTTAGAGATTATAAAAGATCAAATGTAAGATTGCCTTTTGACAATGTATTAGATAATATAAAAAGAGATCATGGTGATACTAATTTAAAAAAGAATCCTCATGCAGCTCCGAGAGGAGATGAAGAGGATCGAGAAAAATAATATTATAGGTATTTTTCGATTTCAGACCATGCATTATCTGTATAGATTCTTCTTTCAGAAGAATAAGGGATAAATGTCAAATCTTTAAGTGGATTAAGTATATCTTGCAAATTTTTGACTTGACTGTCTACTTTTGTGACAGCTATTTTATCAGCTTTATTTGCAATTATAATACAAGGTAAATTTTGATGTATGATGTAATCATACATCATTTTATCGTTTTCAGTTGGATTATGCCTAATATCAATTAAAAAGACTACTAATGATATGTTTGTGCATTTTACTAAATATTCTTCAATAAAATTGCCAACTTCAATTTGTTGCTGCTTTGACATTTTACTAAAACCATAACCAGGTAAATCAACTAAATAAAAATCTTGCTCTTGAGTAGTAGATTCGCCATTTTTTTCATAATTTCCTTTAACTTTGTAAAAGTTGATTAATCTCGTTTTTCCAGGTTCACTACTAGTGCGAGCTAGTTTTTTTCTATTAACCATTGTGTTAATAAAAGATGATTTCCCAACATTAGATTTTCCAACTAAAACGATTTGCTTTAAACCATCAGCAGGGTACTGCTTAGGACTTACTGCTGAAATTGTAAATTCAGAATTTTTTACTATCATTTTTTACTCCTTGCGAATAATATGTACTAAAAATGAGTGGATGTTAGCCACTCATTTTTGGTGCAAACATATATTATTTTTCTGGTACTAATTTATCCATTCCACCCATATAAGGTCTTAATACTTCTGGAATAGTTATGCTTCCATCTTCATTATAATTATTTTCTATAACGGCAATAAGTCCTCTTGGAGTTGCAATAACTGTATTATTAAGAGTGTGTAGGAAGTAGTTACCTTTTTCACTTTTTACACGTATGCCTAATCTACGAGCCTGTGCATCACCCAAGTTTGAACAACTGCAAACTTCGAAATATTTTTTCTGTCTAGGTGACCATGCTTCAATATCACATGATTTAACTTTTAAGTCAGCTAAATCACCAGAACAACAATCAAGTTGTCTTACAGGGACATTTAAACTTCTAAATAAGTCAACACTTAATTTCCACATTTTATTGTAGTAATCCATTGATTCTTCTGGCTCACATAAAACGATCATTTCTTGTTTCTCGAATTGGTGAACTCTGTATAAGCCTCTTTCTTCAAGTCCGTGTGAACCTATTTCTTTTCTGAAACATGGTGAATAAGATGTCATTTTTATTGGTAGTTCAGATTTTTTTATTAATTGACCTTTAAACTTACCAATCATTGAATGCTCAGATGTTCCAATTAAATATAAGTCTTCACCTTCGATTTTATACATCATAGCATCCATTTCTTCAAAAGACATAACACCATTAACAATGTCGCCATGTATCATAAAAGGTGGAATAGCATAAGTAAATCCATTATTTATCATATAATCACGAGCATAGGCAAGTAATGCTTCATGTAATCTTGCAATATTTCCTAATAGATAATAGAAACCAACACCACTTGTTCTTCCAGCAGATTCTTTATCTAATCCATTAAATTTATCAATTATATCAGCATGATAAGGGATTTCATAATCTGGAACTCTAGGCTCACCAAATCTTTGAACTTCAACGTTTTCAGAGTCATCTTTACCAATCGGAACAGATGCATCCATAATGTTTGGAATCTTCATCATTCTAGATTTTATCTCTTCTGCATATTGCTCTTCAAGTTTCTCATTTTCTTCAAGTTCAGAATTAATTGCTTGAACTTGTTTTTTTAGTTCTTCAGCTTCATCTTTTTTACCATTTTTCATAAGAACGCCAATTTGACTACTTATAGAATTACGCTGACTTCTTAAAGAATCTCCTTTTAGAGTAGCTTCTCTATTCTTTTTATCAAAATCAATAACTTCATCAACAAGAGGAAGTTTATAATCTTGAAATTTTTTCTTAATATTTTCTTTTACGATATCTGGATTTTCTCTTAAAAATTTTAAGTCGATCATAATAATTTGTCCTTTCGTTTTAAATATAAATTCTTAAATTTAGGTTTGATAAAGCCTATAAATATGTATTATTTTATCATTTTTTTAGGCAAATTACAAGGCTTGACAAAGTATTTTGACAAATAAAACAAAAAAATTAAAAAAATATGCATAAATGGAAATTATTGAGAATATACTAATAAAAGGATAGATTTATAAATAAAAATATTCTATAAAATTTGATAAGGAGATATGATAAGAACATGGGGGAGAATTATTTAACAGATAAACTTTTAATTCACATGACAGAGGAGGAAGAGAAAAAGGAGATTTTAAGAAATATAATAAATACTAGAGCAGCACTTACTAATGCAAATAAGAATTTTGAATTTGCTGATACAAATGACTTAATAGATTATTATATTTATAGAATAAAATCAATACAGGCTCAGCTAGATAGCCTAATTAAGTTAGCAAAAGTTAGAGGAATTGAAATGGAAAAGTTAGCATAAAGAATGCTAGTCCATCATAATATTAATCAGAAATGATAAGTTTGGTCAAGAGAAAGGGATAGTATTGTGATGGACAATAAGGTAATTTTATCTTTTATTGCATGTATAGCAATTCTTTTAATTTTCGGAAAATATTTCGCATTTCCACTAAAAAAGATTATTAAATTAATAGCTAATTCAGTAGTGGGAGCGATAATTATATTTGTGATAAATTTAGTGGGAGCATCATTTAACTTTCATATAGGTTTTAGTATTATTAATTCTATTATAGTTGGAATATTAGGAGTTCCAGGTGCAGCATTACTTATATTAATTAAAATTTTTTGCTGAAAAGATTTAAAGTTCGTCAAGTAAAAAGTTAAATGCAATTCTGTAGGGTAAACGCAAAGTGAATTAGAAAAAATTAAAGTTACATAATTATGATGGAAAACATTGACATATAAAACAAAGTGTGATAAAATATAATCATATTTGTAAAAAGTGATTCCAATTAAAATAAGGAGTGATAAAATATGCGGAATTACAAGGCAAGTTCACAGGCACATGTACAGGCGATACGCCAGTGGGGATTGGAAGGAGAGGGTTATACACTGATTGTGTATAATAACTCATCCACTGGTAGAATCGAAAGGAAACTGAGTTTTAGCTCTGATGCTAAAGGAAGGAGGATTATTGTTTCTAAAAAAGGAAATGAAACGATGAACCTCATCTTTAAGGAGGGAAAGCTGGACATGAGGTTCCTCCCTAAGGAAGACAAGCTAAAGAACGCCAAGGCACTGCTTTTAAACAGTGTTGAGGAGTGTACTATCGGAGAAAGAAAGCTAAGCAAAGAGAACTCTGACCTTGATACGATGCTTACTGAGATTGCTATGATTTTGGTAGGTTAACTGCAAAACAAATGGCGGGCTGTATGCCCGCCATTTTGCTTTATTCCACCGTAACTGACTTTGCAAGATTTCTAGGTTTATCAACATCTAGTTTTTTATTTTTAGCAATATGATAAGCTAGTAATTGTAGAGGAATTACTGAAATGATAGGAGATAATAAATAGTGTACTTCTGGAATTTTTACAATAGTATCAAATGATGCATTAATATAATCAGGAGTATTGGTTATTAATATTATTTTTCCTCCGCGTGTTAAGGCTTCTTCTAAATTATTTAATGTTTTTTCAAATGTTAATTGATTAGTTGCAATTCCAATTACAGGGACGTTTTGTTCTATTAATGCAATTGGACCGTGCTTTAATTCACCAGCAGCGTATGCTTCTGAATGAATGTATGAAATTTCTTTTAGTTTTAATGATCCTTCTAGTGCAACAGCATAATCAGATCCTCTGCCTATAAAATATGAATCATTGTTCTTATAAATTTCATTTGACAATGTTTCTATAAAAGTATTGGTTTCTAAACTTTGGGCTATTTTTTCAGGAATGTGTAATAATTCCTTTTTTAAATCAATAGATAATTTCGATTCTCCAAATAATCTTTCAGACATGTATAATGCTAATAATGTTAGTAATGTTAATTGACAAGTGTAGGCTTTTGTGGATGCAACAGCAATTTCAGGTCCTGCGTGAGTGTATAAAGTGTGATGTGCATATCTAGTAATCGAACTTCCTTGAACATTAACAATAGCAATAGTTGTGCAATCCATACTGTTAGCTAATTTAAGTGCTGCAATTGTATCAGCTGTTTCACCAGATTGTGATATACATATAAATAATGTTTTTGAGTCAATTAAAGGATTGCTATATCTGAACTCTGAAGCCATATCAACTATAGTAGGAATCTTGCATAATTGTTCAAAAATATTTTTTGTAGCTATTCCAGCATGCATTGCAGTACCGCATGCTACAATGTAAATTTTATTAAATTTAGAAAAATCTATATTATCTAAATCCAAATTGATTTTTAAATCTTTATCTAATTTAGTTCCGATGGTTTCTCTAACAGCAGTTGGCTGTTCATATATTTCTTTTAACATGTAATCTTCATATCCATTTTTATCACTGCTATCTGAACTCCAATCAATGGTCTTAAGGTCGATTTTTATAGGATTTAGATTTATATCAAAGAAGTTAACACTTTTTTTATCAATTATAGCAATTTGATTATCTTCCATAAAATAAAAATTGTGTGTGTATTTTATAATTGCAGGTATGTCAGAGGCAATGTAATTGCCATCTGGACTGGTGCCTATTACAAGAGGACTATCTTTTTTTGCTACGAATATTTTATCAGGATAAAGAGGGGATAAAACTTCGATTGCATAGCTTCCTTTTAGATCTTTTAAAGTATGCTCAATGGCTTTTAAAATATCTCCATCATAATAAAGATTTATTAGATTAGGGATTATTTCTGTATCAGTTTCAGAATATAAAGTGTAACCATTTTGAATAAGCTTATTTTTAAGCTCTGCATAGTTTTCAATTATTCCATTATGAACAACTGCAAATTTATTAGAGTTATCGACATGAGGATGTGCATTTTGCTTTGATGGAATACCATGTGTAGCCCACCTTGTATGAGCTATTCCAATTGTACTAGGAAAATCTAAGGATTGAACTTGAGATTCAAGATTATGAACTCTTCCTTTGTCTTTAATAATTTCTATTGAATTTTGAGGAGTTAGAACAGCTAATCCAGCTGAATCATAGCCTCTATATTCTAATGAAAGCAAACCATTAATTAATACAGGCACAGCTTTCTTTGTGCCAGTATATCCAACTATTCCACACATACGTGATTCTCCTTATAAGGTTCACAGCTAGTAATATTGATTTGTTATAATATCGCTATTATTTTTTGACAATATTTTAGGAAGTAGCATTCCCTAGAACCATCCGCCGAAAATTTCGATAAGTTCTATCCTCGTCAACATTAAAAAAATGTCCTGGCGCTTACTTAAATAATAAGTATTAAATAAATTGTGACCTATCATAATATATACAATAAAAAGAGAAAATGTGCAATACTTAAATTTTAAAAAAATATTGATTTTAAATACAATTTGTGGTATTGTCTTATATATGAGAGTACTCATATGTCCGTAGAAACCGCACAACGATTTGGAGGTTTATATGCAAAAATTGATGCATAGGCTTGAATACCCAGAAAGGTTCAAGAAAGATGTTATGGATCTTTTTAAGGGACATGACCTGGTGAAAAAGTACCTAGATGATGGTGAGCTGATTGTTGGAGATCTTTTGAAAGCGAGGGATGTGGACTATATTCCACTGGATACCATTATACGGGCGACTGATTTGCAGTCGCTTAAGGAGCTGGCAAACGAACGCATCGAAGCTAAGAGGCTTTATAGCGAGTGGCTGCACCTTTACAACAGTAGGAAGTTAACCCCGTAATAGAACTTTTTTGCATCATTTAGGGATGTGACCGTCTGGTTGCATCCCGCTTTTTTATATGCTTAAAAACTTGATTGTAAGTAGATTTTTTGATATAATAAATGTTGAAAAAATGTGGATAATTAAGATAAATAGGAGCATTGAACATGTTTAATATAGAGGAGGAGTTAAAAAAGTTACCTAAAAAGCCAGGTGTATATATAATGCATGACAAAAATGATAAGATTATATATGTTGGTAAAGCGATAAACTTGAAAAGAAGGGTAACTTCATATTTTAGAAAAACAAATAAAACTCAGAGAATACTTAATATGGTGGCTTTAATAGATCATTTTGAATATATTGTATGTGATAATGAGGCAGAAGCTCTTATTCTTGAATGTAATTTAATAAAAAAGAATATGCCTAAATTCAATGTCCTTTTGAAAGACGGAAAAACATATCCATATATAAAAATAAATGTAAAAGCTGATTATCCAGATGTATATATTACAAGAAAGATTTTAAATGATGGAGCAAGATATTTTGGCCCTTATGCTAATCCAGGTGCTGCAAAGGAGATGGTTGATTTTATAAAATCGAAGTTTAAAATTAGACAATGCAAAAATTTTAAATATAATGATAGACCATGTTTAAACTACCATATAAAGAAGTGCTTAGCACCATGTATGGGATATGTTTCAAAAGAAGAATATAGAAAACAGATAGATCAGATTATTTCTATATTAGAAGGAAGAACAGAGCAAGTCCAAAAAGAACTTACAAATCAGATGAATGAGGCATCTAAAAAATTAGAATTTGAGAAAGCTGCTCAACTGAGAGATGAGTTAGTTGCTGTTGAAAGAATTTCGCAAAGACAAAAGGTTTCAAATATATCAGACAATGACATAGATGTTATTGGTATTGCTAGAAATGAACAAGAGATATGTGTTGAAATACTATATATACGTAATAGCAAAATGATCGGAAGAGATAATTTCTTCTTGAAAGGTTTAAATGATGAGGAAGATGAAGAAATTATATCACAATTTATGAAACAATATTACACTGGAAGAACAATATTTCCAAATAAGATAATGTGTAGAAATGATTTTGAAGAACGCGAACTTCTAGAAATGTGGTTTACACAAGAATCAGGAAGAAAAGTGGAAATTAAAGTTCCTCAAAAAGGTGAAAAAATAAGACTAGTTGAAATGGCTGAAAATAATGCGAAGATTTCATTAGATAATAAAGAAAAAGCTCATAAGAATATAATCGTAGAGATGAAAGATACTTTAAAGCTAGATAGATTGCCTCGAAAGATAGAATCTTATGATATATCAAATATTTCAGGACAGTATATGGTTGCTGGAATGTGTGTAATGATAGATGGCATGATAAAAAAGAATTTAGCACGAAGATTTAGAATAAAAACAGTGTTTGGACAGGATGATCCACGATGTATGGAAGAGGTAATAACTAGAAGACTACGACATTCAATAGATTTAAATAAGATAGAGACAGAAGAACTATTAGAAACAAAAGTCGCCGAGGATAATGAAGAATATGGGGATAGTGAAAATCAATGGAAAGATAGAAAAAGAAAGACTGAATCTATTGAGCAAAAGTTAGAAGAATCAAGGAAACCACTAGTTACAATAAGAGATAGAAATAAATTTGATAATTTGTCAGAAGAAATAAAAGAAAAATATAGTGAAGACAAAGGATTTGGAAGGTTACCAGATTTGATTTTAGCAGATGGTGGTATAACTCAGATACGAGCAACATTGCAAGCAATTAAGAATATTGAAAATGAGATAGGCGTGAAAATTGGAATACGAGTATTTGGAATGGTAAAGAACGATAAGCACCAAACTAGAGCTTTGATGGATGAATATAGACAAGAAGTAGAAATTTCAGAAGAATTATTTAATCTAATTACTAATTTTCAAAATTCAGTTCATGATACGGCTATTGGATATCACAAATTTTTGAGAGACAAATCAATGTATAAGTCAAAACTTGATGAGATTTCTGGAATTGGAACTGTAAAGAAACTAGAATTATTAAAACAGTTTGGTAGTGTTGATGAAATAAAAAATGCAGAGATAGAAGAGCTAGTTAAGGTAAAAGGAATAAATGAAGAGCTAGCGATTAGATTAAAAAATGAATTGTAAAATGTACAATTTTGTAGAATTATAATATGCGAATTACGGAATAAATAAAAGACAAGCCGAATATATTATTAGAAGCTAATAATATGTTGAAAGGGGTTTTTAATTTATGGAAAGAAAGTTCTTTACATTTTTGATAATGATGGCAGTGCTTTTGCAAGGAGTAATTGGTATAATGATTTATAATTTTGCAATGGTTTTAAGTAATTTTTGATAAAAAGGAATGATTATAATGGAAGTAGCAAATAATTGGAGCGATTATGAAATATTGGATATGGCAAATGGAGAAAAATTAGAAAGATGGAAAAACATTACACTAATAAGACCAGATCCTCAGATAATATGGAAGGATAAATATTATCCTGAATTGTGGAAAAAGGCAGATGCACGTTATGCTAGAAGCTCATCTGGTGGACGGAATGTGGAATTATAATAAAAAACTTCCACAATCTTGGCAGGTAAATTACAAAAATTTAACTTTTAATATAAAACCAATGGGATTTAAACACACAGGATTATTTCCAGAGCAAGCTGTTAACTGGGATTGGATGATTAATAAAATTTTAAATAGTAATAGACCTATAAAAGTTCTAAATTTATTTGCATATACAGGAGGAGCAACAGTAGCGTGTTTATCAGCAGGAGCATCAGTATGCCACGTAGACAGTTCGAAAGGAATGATTGAGTGGGCTAAGGAAAATGTTGTATCATCAGGATTAAAAGATAGACCTGTAAGATTCTTAATTGATGATGTTGTGAAATTTGTTAATAGAGAAATAAGAAGAGGCAATAAATATGATGCCATAATAATGGATCCACCTTCTTATGGTAGAGGTGCTAATGGAGAAGTATGGAAGTTCGAAGAAAATATTAATGATTTAATTGAATTATGTATGAAAGTACTTTCTGATAAGCCATTATTTTTCTTAATAAATTCATATACGACAGGAATATCAAGTCAAGTATTAGAAAATATTTTAAGAATGTACATGCCTAAAAAGGTTAAAGGAAGATATTCTAATGGGGAGATAGGATTACCAATGACTGGTTCCAAGTTAATTCTTCCTTGCGGAATCTATGGCAGATGGGAAGAAACAAGATAAACTGATAAAAAGGAATTATATATGAAAGAATTAAAAGTATTGTATGAAGATAATCATATAATTGTAGTAGAAAAGCCAGCTAATATTCCTTCACAAGGAGACAAAACGGGTGATGAGGACATGCTTACATGGATAAAAGCATATCTAAAAGAAAAATATAATAAGCCAGGAAATGTGTATTTGGGACTAGTTCACAGACTTGATAGACCAGTTGGAGGAGTTATGGTATTTGCCAAAACTTCAAAGGCAGCATCAAGATTAAGTGAAGAAGTAAGAAATAAAACATTTAAAAAGACTTATTTAGCAATAGTTAATGGAAAGATGGAGCAAGATAAGGCAGAGCTTAAAGATTATCTATGGAAAGATGAGAAAACTAATACTAGTTATGTTGTAAAATCTAGCAAGAAAAATGCAAAGCTTGCAGAATTAGATTATGAAGTTATAAAATATAATAAAGAGAAAAATCAATCACTTATTAAGGTTAACTTACATACAGGCAGACATCATCAAATAAGAGTACAATTATCAAGCAGACAGCATAGCATATTGGGTGATGTTAAATATCATGGTAAATCTGTTAATAAATTTTATTTATGGGCATATATGCTTACAATTGTTCATCCAACAACAAAAGAAGAGATGACATTTGTAGATGAACCAGAGTGGGATTTTTAGAATCGAAGTAAAAAATGGACTTTATATTTAAGTTCATTTTTTTATATAAAATAGTTGAGAATATTTTTCCTTTAGTGTAAAATATAAAAAAGAATTATAATGCAAAAGAGAAAGGATAGAAACATGCCAGAAGTTAAAGATGATAATAAAATAAAAGAAATGATAGATAATCTTGTAAAAAGAGCAAGAATTGCGGCTGATGAATATACAAAATCAAGTCAAGATCAAGTTGATAGAATAGTAAAGGCTATGTCTATGGCTGGAGAAGAACATCACATGCAATTAGCTAAAATGGCTGTTGAAGAGACACAAAGAGGGATTTATGAAGATAAAATTACTAAGAATATGTTTGCAACAGAATATATTTATCATAGTATAAAATACAATAAAACAGTTGGCATAATTAATGAGAATGAAGAAGAAGGCTATGAGGAGATAGCAGAGCCTATTGGAGTTATAGCAGGAGTAACACCTGTAACTAATCCAACTTCAACTGTTATGTTTAAATCATTGATTTCAGCTAAAACAAGAAATGTAATCATCTTTGGTTTCCATCCAAGTGCACAGAAATGCAGTACAGAAGCGGCTAAAATAATGAGAGATGCAGCTGTAAAAGAAGGTGCACCAAAGGATTGTATTTTGTGGATTGAAGAGCCATCAATAACAGCAACATCAATGCTTATGAATCATCCTGGAGTTGACCTTATACTAGCTACAGGTGGAACTAGTATGGTTAAAGCAGCATATTCTTGTGGAAAGCCAGCATTAGGTGTTGGACCGGGAAATGTACCTTGCTATATTAATAAAAGTGCGAAATTAAAAACATCTGTAAATGATTTAGTAATGTCTAAATCATTTGATAATGGTATGATTTGTGCTTCAGAACAATCAGTAATTGTTGATGATTGTATACATCAAGAATTTGAAGATTTGATGAAAAAAGCAGGCTGCTATTTCTTAAATAAAGACGAAACAGATAAATTAAGAAATGAGATGTTTTCAGAAGATAAATTGAATAGTTTTGTTGTTGGAAAAAGTCCTTATGACATTGCAAAAATGTCGGGAATAGATGTTCCTATTGATACAAAAGTATTAGTATTAAAAGAAAATGGTGTTGGAATTGAATATCCATTTTCAAAAGAAAAACTTAGTCCAGTACTAGCATATTATATTGTAAAAGACGCAGATGAAGGAATTAATCTAGCAGAAAAATTAATTGAGTTTGGCGGAATGGGACACTCTGCTGTTGTACATGCAGAAGATAAAGATGTAATAAATAAATTCTCTGAAACTGTGAAAGTTGGCAGAATAATAGTAAATTCGCCATCAACACATGGTGCAATAGGTGATATATATAATACAAATTTGCCATCACTAACATTAGGATGTGGTACATTTGGTGGAAACTCAACTACATCAAATGTTTCAACAGTAAATTTAATAAATGTTAAAAGAGTTGCAATGAGGAGAGTAAATATGCAGTGGTTTAAAGTTCCAAATAAGATATATTTTGAAGCAGGTTCATTAAGATACCTAGAAAAAATGCCTAATATAACTAAAGCATTTATAGTATCAGACCCAGGAATGGTTAAATTGGGATATGTCGATAAAGTGTTATATTATTTAAGAAAAAGGGAAAAATATGTTCATTCACAAATTTTCTCAGATGTAGAACCAGATCCATCATTTGATACAGTAAAAAGAGGAGTTGAAATGATTAATGAATTTCAACCAGATGTAATTATTGCTATTGGTGGTGGAAGTGCAATGGATGCGGCAAAGGGAATGTGGCTATTTTATGAGCATCCTGATGCTGATGTAGAAGGAATGAAATTAAAGTTCATGGATATTAGAAAAAGAACTTATAAATTTCCTAAGCTTGGTGTAAAAGCACAATTAGTTGCAATTCCAACAACCTCAGGTACGGGATCAGAAGTAACATCTTTTGCAGTTATTACTGATAAAAAATTAGATAAGAAATATCCATTGGCTGATTATGAATTAACTCCAAATGTAGCCATTGTTGATCCAGATTTAGTTATGAGTTTGCCAAAATCAATAACTGCAGATACTGGTATGGATGTTTTAACACATGCTCTTGAAGCGTATGTATCTAATATGGCATCAGATTATACTGATGGATTATCAGAAAAAGCGGCTGAATTGGTATTTAAAAATTTAAGGGATGCATGGAATGATGGAAGTAATAAATATGCAAGAGAGAAGATGCATAATGCAAGTACAATAGCTGGAATGGCTTTTACAAATGCTTTTCTTGGAGTATGTCATTCAATGGCACATAAAATTGGAGCAGAATTCCATTTGCCACATGGAAGAATAAATGCAATATTACTTCCTTATGTCATAAAATATAATGGAGTTGATGATCCAACGAAATTTGTTTCATTCCCTAAATATGAGTATTATATTGCAAAACATAAATATGCAGATATTTCAAGAAGGATGAATTTCCCAGCATATACAGATGACGAAGGAGTGCAATCTTTAATTAGAGAAACAAGAAAGTTAGCTGATGATGTTGGAATTCCAAAATCATTTAAAGATGCAGGAGTAGATGAGCAAGAATGGCTAGCTAAAGTTGATTTATTAGCTGATAGAGCTTTTGAAGATCAATGTACATCTGCTAATCCACGAGTACCATTAGTAAAAGAAATAAAACAAATTTTAATTGACAGTTATTATGGAAATTTAGAGATATAATAAAAAGGAAGATGATTTATGATAGGAAATAATGAAAAAGGAATATCTTTGTTAGCTTTAGTTGTAACAATTACTGTTTTAGTAATATTGGCTGGAGTTTCTATTGTTAATATTTCAGGTAAAAATGGAGTATTACAGGAAACTACAAGAACAATTGCTCAAACCAAAATTACAGATGAAATGGAAATGATAAATAGAGCGTATGCTAATGCTCAAATGAATAAAGCGTCAACAGATCCAACAGATTCTCCAATAACATCTGAAGAATTTTTAAAAGAGATGAAAGAGATAACAAGTGAATCTGTAACTGCAACTGGAACAGGTACTTTAACTGTTACATTTACTTCATCTGGAAGAAAATATACAATAAATACGGAATCAAATGTATCATTAGTAATTGATTAAAATGAAATCCACACTATTTAATTATTAGTGTGGATTTTTTTTGATTGTTCGTGAAGATTATTGAGAATTTCAAAAGCTTTTTTGAAAGATATATCATTCATGTCGAGACTAGCTAAAGTTGATATGATTGAACTGTAATCAGAAGATAAATTAGCTTTAGGAAGAATTGGCGTAGTGTTTGCAGAGTCAATTATCTCATAATTTAGTTCTAACTGCTCAAATAAATTAGAGTAGTAATTTATTCGCCTTGCTGGAAAGCCGCATTTTACAAGTTTATCGTTAAGATTAGTTAATTTAAATTTAAATCTTTCAGAAAGCTCAAGGGCATCATCTTCGAGTGCGAGGTAGAAGATACCACTTTTTATTAAATATATTTTAGATGGATCTTTACTTTTTAAAGATGTGTATAAATCGTACAGTTTACTCATTTGTATTCCTCCTTCTTATAAATATTATAGAAATGAGAAATACAAATATCAATAAAATGAGAAGGACTTGGAAAAAAATAAGTCATAGGGTATAATATACTCTATGACTTAATAATTGGTAGCGACGGGGAGATTCGAACTCTCGACACTTCGGGTATGAACCGAATGCTCTAGCCAACTGAGCTACGTCGCCATTTTTTTGACAAGATTTATTATACAGGATTTTATAATAAATGTCAACTGGTAAAATGAAAAATATTGATTTATTGGAGAAAATATAGTAAAATGTAGTGAAATCAATGAGAGGAAAGTATTTATATGAGAATGAAATTTAAGCCTTGGGCAAGAGAAGAACTTGAGACAAGCCCATTTTATATAGACAATCCATGTGATTATAAGGGAAAATGGAAAACGGCTTTTGAAAGACAAGCTCCAATTTATGTAGAACTTGGATGTGGGAAAGGCAATTTTATAGCACAAATATCAAAGAAAAATCAAGACATTAACTATATAGCAGTTGATTTGGTTGATGCAATGCTTGGAATGGCTAAAAGAAATGTTGAAGCTACATATGGAATTAGAAATTCAACAGTAGCAGAAGAAGTTGAAGATGAAATAGAAAAACAGAAGGTTGTTAAAAATTTAAAACTTATAAGATATGACATTTCTAGAATTTCTGATATCTTTGATAAACAAGATTCAATTTCAAGAATATATATAAATTTTTGCAATCCATGGCCTAGAGGCAAACATCATAAAAAAAGGTTGACACATGAAAGGCAATTAGAACAATATGCTAAATTTTTAAATGGAGAGATATTTTTCAAAACAGATGATGATGGATTATTTGAAGATTCAATAAAATATTTCGAAAGATCATGTTATTTAATAGAAAAGATTACAAGAGATTTAGCAAATGAATTAGATTTCTGGAATGGAGAGACTAATATTATAACTGAACATGAAAGAATGTTTATGAATGATGGAATAAAAATAAAAGCTTTAATTGCAAAAAATATAATAGATAATTAAGGCTTTAAATGTGATTATAAGAGCTTTTTGTCGAATTTTGTCGATGAAAAGTTCTTTACTTTTTATCTAAAATTTGGTATAATCTGTTTATTAATTCTTAAAAGAATTTTATCTATAATAAATCTCAGGAAAATAAAACTAATAATAAGGAGAGTGGTAATATAAGTTGTTATCAATAATAAAAACTGTGTCGTTACAAGGTTTAGAAGGATATATTGTTAATGTAGAAGTAGATGTTACAAATGGATTGCCTTGCTTAGAGATTGTTGGACTTCCAGGAACAACAATTAAAGAATCTAAGGAAAGAATTAGGTCAGCAATAAGAAATGCTGGATTTGAGATGATGAATAAAAGAATAACTGTAAATTTATCACCAGCAGATTTGAAGAAGGATGGTTCTGGCTTAGATTTAGCAATTGCTGCAGGGATATTAATTAGCTTTGGAGAAGTTCAAATTAATAAGTTTGATTTTAAGAATGTAGCATTTTGTGGAGAGCTATCATTAGATGGAAAGATACATAAAACAAAAGGAATACTGCCAATTTGTATTGAGGCGAAGAATAAGGGAATAGATACAATTATTGTTCCTTTTGATAATCTTGAAGAAACTTGTCTAATTGATGGAATTCAAGTTTTAGGGGCTAATAATTTAAATGAAGTAATAAAATTTGTAGAAGGAAAAGGTATTTTATACAGTAAAAAGCAAGGCTGGAAGGATGTAATTTATATAAAAGAAAAATATAATATTGATTTTGCAGATGTTAAAGGGCAGCAGTTTGCTAAAAGAGCATTGGAAATTGCTGCTTCTGGAAATCACAACTGTCTTTTGAGTCGGATCTCCTGGCTCTGGAAAAACAATGTTAGCAAGAAGAATAGTTACTATTTTACCAGATGTTACGTTTAATGAAGCCTTAGATATTACTAAAATACACAGTATCTATGGTGACGCTAACGGGATAATTACGCAAAGACCATTTAGAAGCCCACATCATACGATTACTCAAACTGCACTTGTTGGTGGAGGAAGAAATTCATCCCCAGGAGAGATCAGTTTGGCTCATAATGGTGTGTTATTCTTGGATGAATTTACAGAATTTAAAAGGCAATGTTTGGAGGTGCTAAGAGAGCCTTTAGAAGATAAAGAAGTCGTAATTAGCAGAGTTAATTATAATCTAAGGTATCCCTGTAATTTTATGCTTATTGCATCAATGAATCCATGTCCATGTGGATATCTAGGATCTGCAAAGAGAAAATGCACGTGCAAACAGTATGAAATAAATAGATACATAAAGAAAATTAGTGGACCTTTAATAGATAGAATAGACTTGAAGGTTAATGTGTTTGACATTGAATATTCTGATATTAATAATAATGATGAAGAGAGTTCAGAAGAAATAAAAAAAAGAGTTAATGTTGCACGAAATATACAAATAAATAGGTATAAAAATGAAAGTATTTGCTCTAATTCACAATTAACTGAAAAAATGATAAATGAATATTGCAAGATAGATGATAAAGGTCAAAAGATTATGGGACAGTTATTTAATAAATATAATCTAACAATGAGGTCATATACACGAATATTAAAAGTCGCGAGGACAATTGCTGATTTAAAGCAAAGAGAGGATATTAAGTATGATGATATTATTGAAGCTGCCCAATATAAGTGTCAGGAATGGAGATGATAATATAATAGATAAAGATATATCAATAATAAAACAGAGTGATAATGATTATCCGGAAAAGTTGAGGAAAATAAAAAATCCACCTAAAGAATTATGGATATGTGGAAATAAGGAAATACTTAAAAAGCCGATTATTGCTATTGTTGGTTCAAGAAAATGTAGTGAATATGGGAGAAAATACGCAAGAGAATTTGCACGAGTACTATCTAAAAATGGAATATGTATTATAAGTGGTTTGGCTATTGGAATAGACACTATTGTACATGAAAGCTCAATGAATGAACTGGGGAAAACAATTGCTGTTATTGCCTCTGGATTTAATAAAATTATGCCTGCTGAAAATAGAGAACTAGCAGATGAAATAATTGAAAAAGGTGGAGCGGTAATTAATGAAGTGGGAACCTATTTAGCAGAAAATGCAGAAAACTATCCTAAAAGAAATCGTATTCTAGTCGGATTATCTGATGCAATAATTGTTATTGAAGCACGATTAAGAAGTGGAAGTACACTTACAGGAAGAATGCGGACTTAAGCAAGGAAAATATGTATTTTGCCTGCCACGGAAGAATAAATGAACCTTTAAGTAAAGGAACAAATGATTTAATTAAAGAAGGAGCTATTTTAATGACGTCTGCAAATGATGTATTAATGTATTTCGAAGAGTGTATTGATGTTAATCAGAAATGTGATTTAAGTGATAATGAAAAAAATATTTACAATGTTTTAGGAACACATAATCTTACGATTGATGAGATTGCTTTAAAAAGTAAAATGAATATATCAGATGTAAGTCAAATTTTATTTGAACTTGAAATGAAGGATCTTGTAGTAGCACTCTCAGGTGAAAGATATGAACGCAAATAATAAAATAATAGGTGCTAAAGGAGAAGAGGAAGTATGTAAATATTTGATAAGAAAAGGGTACACGATTATTGATAGAAATTTTAGATGCAAGCAAGGTGAGATAGATATAATTGCAAGTAAATTAAATGAATTGATTTTTATAGAAGTAAAAACAAGGAGAAATATACAATTTGGATATCCGTGTGAAGCCGTTGGAAAGACTAAGCAAAAACATATTCTAAATGTTGCTAGATATTACATGTGGCGTAATAATATTATAGAAAACTATAATATTAGATTTGACGTAATAGAGGTATATTACAGTAACAATTATTATATAAATCATATACAAAATTGCTTTTAAAACTATAATATACCTGTATAATTACAAATTGTACATATTATCTTTTTTTATCCAAACAGAAACGCTTCCGCCATTTACATAGAATATGCCGTTTCCTTCTTTGTCAACATATACAGTTTCTTTAACATTTCCAGTGCAATCATAAAGAATTGAGTTTGCAAGATTAGGACCTACATTCATTTGCTTTGAGCCACCAGGTCCATCACTAATTAAAACTGCCATGCCTGAATCTTGATGATAGTAATCACCTTCGCGAGTCCAACCAATTATGTTTTCATTATCAATGTAGTCTTTTTGATACCCATAAGCTAGATATTTACGTGCTAAAAGGAATACATCTAATAATTCTTTCATTGGTTCAATATTTTTCTCTGGTATGCCATAATAGTCACCATAAAATATGCAAGGAGTTCCTTTTTCTCTAAACATAATCATACTGTAAGCTAACGGTTTAAACCATTCTTGAACCCATGATTCCAATGATTGTCCAGGTTCTGTATCGTGATTGTCAACAAATGTAACTGCTTTTGATGGACGTCTGTCAACTAGTGTATCTTCAAAAATTTTACTCATATCATAATGACCGCCACTTTCAGACGCGATTTTAAAATGATCATGAAGTGGAACATCGAATAAAGTATCAACTTGATCATTATAATCTAGATAATTAATAAGAGAATCGATATTTACACTAAAATATTCTCCAACAGTAAATAAATCTTTATTAGAAAAACTTTTCATATCAGCCAACCATTTTTTATAAAAAGAAGAACGAATATGTTTAATTGCATCTAATCTAAATCCATCTACATTAGTTTGAGATAAAAACCATTTTCCCCATTGATTAAGATCATCGACTACATCTATGTTATTAAAGTCAACATCACATCCCATTAAATAATCATAGTTTCCACGTTCTTTATCTACTTCATTGCTAAAATGTTTTCCATAAAATCTAAATATGCCATTTTCTTTTGCAATATCATCATAATCTATGGCAGTGAAATGAGACCAATCTAATTTAAAATCAGAGTAAGTATTATTTCTACCTTCAAAATTATACTTGGTCCAAGCTGATATAGTTCTGTAATCTCCTAGAGTTTTGGTTCTGTCATCAGGATCTATTTTATAGGCAATAATATCTTGCTTTTCATCAGCTCCCATACGATGATTTAATACAATGTCAGCAAGAACTTTTATATTTTCAACTTGAAGTGATCTAATAGCTGCAATATATTCATCTTTTGTACCATATTTTGTACGAATATTTCCTTTTTGATTAAACTCACCTAAATCGTATAAATCATATACACCATAACCAGTATCATCAATTCCACCAGCAGATTTAAAACATGGTGGAAGCCATACTGAAGTAATACCCATTTTCTTTAATTGTGGAGCTGTTTTTATAATATTTTTCCATAGTGAGCAATTATTAGGTAGGTACCATTCAAAATATTGCATCATAGTTTCATTTGTACTTTTCATAAGATCCTCCGTAAAATAAATTGGCTATAAATTTATATACATTATAGCATATAAATTTTGAAAAAATGATGAAATTTATAAAAAAATATTATATAATACAAATACAAAAGATGAAGGGAAATTTTATGGATAAGATTCAGAAAATAATAAGTTTTATTAAAGAAATTGAAATTTCAAGTGTAATTAATTTGATTATTGCTTTAGCAGTAATAATTATATTCTTATTGCTAAGTCATATATTAGCGTACTGGATTGTACGACTTTTCGTTAAAGAGCAAGACAAGAAAGAAATAAAGCAAGGCGATTTATATAAATCATTAAAAAGCTTTTTCAATTTTTCAGGAATATATATTGCAACGAAAATATTGAATTTAAATACTGATCAAAATTTATTCATAGATAAATGTTACAGAATAGTAATTTTCTGGACAGTTGCTAGAGCAATTTCAGGAATATTTGAAGCAAGAGAGATTTTAATAGATAAATTAAATAAGGAATCAGATATAAAGAAAAATGCTTTTATGACATCAGTAGTTGGTAAAATTGTAAAAATTATTTTATACATAATTGCAATATATTTATCTTTAAAAGAATTTAATTATGACATTGGTGGTATTGCAACAGGATTAGGATTAACCGGAGCTGTTGTAGCATTAGCTGCTCAAGATATAGTAAAGCAGATTTTTGCAGGACTAACCATATTTATAGACAAGCCATTTGAAATAGGGGACTGGGTTGAAGTAGGAGATATTTCTGGTACAGTTGAAGATATTACTATAAAAAGCACCAAAATAAGAACAATAGAAGATACAGTAGTAACAGTTCCAAATGATACGATGACAAGTTCAAGCATAATAAATTGGGGAAAGATAAAAAAGAGAATTTATAAGGCTAATTTAAAATTGGCCTTAGAAACAGAAGAAACTATAGTAGAAAAGGTAATTAATAGAATAAGATTTATATTAAAATATAACAAAGACATAATAAAGGATTCAATAAGTGTGCAGTTTAATAAAATAGATAATGATTCAATAAATATTTTGATTTATGTTGAAACAACAATAACGAAGTATATTGAATATCAGTATTTTTGCAATAAACTAAATTTAACATTATTAAATATACTTGAAACGCAAGGTGTTAGACTTGCATATCCAGGACAGAACATTTATATAAAGGAAGGTAAAATATCGACATCAATAAATAGTCGAGAAACAAATGAAAAATTGAGTACAAAGCCTACAAAAATTAAGAAATAATTCACAATCTAGCCATAAAACTTTGGTAAAATAATTAGTATATTAGAAAGGAAATCGATTTTATGGAAGAAACAACAATACTTGTAGTAGATGATGAATCAAGAATAAGAAAATTACTAAAAGACTTCTTAATTAAAGAAAGTTATTCAATACTTGAAGCGGCTGATGGTGAAGAGGCTCTAAAGGTATATGAAGAAAATAGTAATAAGATAAAATTAATTTTATTGGATGTAATGATGCCCAAATTAGATGGTTGGTCAGTGCTAAGGCAAATCAGACAAAGTTCAAAAGTTCCAGTAATAATGCTAACTGCAAGAAGTGAAGAACAAGATGAATTATTTGGATTTGAACTTGGTGTTGATGAATATATTTCTAAACCATTTAGTCCTAAAATATTAGTTGCTAGAATAAAGGCAATATTAAATAGAACACAAGCTAAAGAATCTCAAACTAAGGATTATGGCGGAATTGTTATTGATACAGAAGGAAGAACTGTTTCAGTAGATGGTAAGCCTATTGAATTAAGTTTAAGAGAATATGAATTACTAAAATATTTGTTAGATAATGAAAATGTTGCTTTATCAAGAGACAAGATACTAAATAATGTATGGAACTATGACTATTATGGAGATTCAAGAACAATTGATAGTCACATAAAAAAGATAAGACATAAGCTTGGCAAAAGAGGAAAATACATAAAAACAATGAGAGGCGTAGGATATAAGTTTGAGGTAAAATAATGGGAAAGAAAAGAAAATTTGATTCTATACGATTTAAACTTTTTACAATGTTATGTATTTCAACAATGTCAATTGTATTTATTATAGTAATAATAAACAATATTGTTTTGGAAACATTTTATACATGTTCAAAGACCGAAAAGGCTAAAACAATAAGCAAAGAAATTAATCAATTTTATAATAATGTTGTTCAATATGATATAAATTCAGAATTAAGACAAATTGAAATTCAAAATAATATGGACATTCTGATAGAAGATGACAATGAAGATATAATATATAGTGGCAACAAAGAAATGATTGGAGTTGTTATAAAAACTAAGAAAAGTAAATCAGCTTTAACTATTTATACAAATGACAATACTATTATAAAGAAGTTTGAAGATAATAATAAATGCTTAATGTTAATAAGAAACCTTGATAATGGAAATACATTATACATACGAATTCCGATTACACCAATTAAGGAATCTGTAAAGATTTCGAATGAATCATTGGGACTTGTAGCAGTACTTATGATTTTAATATCAGGAGGAATTTCATCATATATATCAAGAAAGTTTACAGATCCAATAGTACAGCTTAATAATATAACTCAGAAAATGTCTAAATTAGACTTTAGCAAAAGATATGAAGAAACTAGAACAAATGATGAAATTAATACTTTAGGTAGAAACATAAATACAATGTCTGACAAGTTGGAAGCAACTATAGGACAGCTTAGAAAAAATAACAATCAGTTGGAAAAAGATATTGAAGAGAAATCTAAAATTGATGAAATGAGAAAACAATTTATTTCAGATGTTTCACATGAACTAAAAACTCCGATTGCTTTGATACAGGGATATGCAGAAGGATTAGTGGAAAATGTAAATAATGATGAAAAATCAAGAAAATTCTATGCTGAAGTTATTATTGATGAAGCTAATAAAATGGACACAATGGTAAAACAATTACTTGAATTAATGAAGCTTGAGTATCAAGAAAGAAAGATGGAAGATAGTGAATTTGATTTAAGAGAATTAATTAATGAGGAACTAAAACGAGAATCTAAAATATTAAAAGAAAATAATATTACTGTAGAATTTGATGATACGGAAAAGATAAATGTATATGCTTCTCAGCAGTATATTGAACAGGTTGTAAATAATTACTTAACAAATGCAATAAAGCACTGTGAAGAAAGAGCGGGAGAGAAGAAAATTACAATAAGAACAGAAAAAGTAAGTGAACAAAAATTGAGATTGTTTATATATAATACTGGAGAAAAAATTGCTGAAGAAGATTTACCGAAAATCTGGGGAAGATTCTATAAAGCTGACACATCAAGAAATAGAGAAAAAGGTGGAACCGGTATAGGCCTTGCTATAGTTAGAGCGATAATGAATAATTATCATAATGATTATGGAGTAAAGAACTATGAAAATGGTGTAGAATTCTATTGTGATATAAATACTAAAAAATGAAAGTAGAGAAATCTACTTTCATTTTTTATACAACATTATCTTTGATAAAATCTTCTATAAAATCACTAAGAAGGAATTCTATAGAAACATTAAAAACATAAGCAAAAGCATAAAGCTCATAGTCTTTTACTATTCTATTACCAGTCTCTATTTTATATAGGGAAGGCTTAGGAATATCGATTCCTATTAAAGCGAGTTTTGTTGACAAACCTGACAAAGAAAGGTTGTTCTGGATGCGAAGTTCACGTATTTTTTTACTTGTCACATTTAAATTATTTTGATATCGGCTACATTGATACATAAAATATATTTCCTTTCTCTAGTATTCAATTATTCTATATTAGATAAAAAATAATACGTATTCACTAGTGAAACTATTTTGGACAAAGTATTTACAAATAATACAGAATATGGTAAAATAAACATCATGGTAAACATCAACAATAAAATGATTAATTTAATCTCTAGTTTTATTTCTATAATAATAGTTATATTAATTTTATTTTTTATAAATTGTAATTTAATATTGAAATCACCAAATCCACATAATGAAGAAAATATAATAAGAGAAGAAATTATATATAAGCCAGAAATATATATTTCAAAGATTGATTTAAATGTTGAAGTTAGGCATGTGGAATATGCCGAGATTAATGAATTGATGAATAATGCTGTAAATGATGATTATATGTATGAGTGTGAAGGAAAGTTCGCATATAAAAACTTTAATGAACAATTAAACAAATTAATGTATGGAGATACTATAGAATATAGGCATGGAAATCAGATTGATAAATATCAAATTATATCTAATACAATTATTAACAAGCAGGAAATTCAAGAAATAAATATATATGAAAATGAACTAAAATTAATAACTAATATTACTGATTTACCAGAGAAATTTAGATGTGTTAATGCACGTAAAATCATTGACATATGTAGGATTCAAGGCTATAATAAATATATAAATTATTGAGGAGAATTGATATGTTAAAGAAAAATAGTTCAAAAATAATAATTATAATTGCAATTATTGTAATAGCTGTAGTAGCTACAATAATATTTTGTATAAATAAGGATAACAAATATTCTGTTAAATTAGAAAATATCGAAAAGTCAGATGCAGTATATTTTTTACTACAACAAGATTCAAAGTATGGAGTTATAGATAAAGATGGAAATGTGGTAGTAAAGCCAGAGTACGAATCTGTAACAATTCCAAATCCAACTAAAGATGTATTTATTTGTTCAGATGACAATGATTCTAGCAAAGTATTAAATAATAAGGGAGAACAGATATTAAGTAATTATTCAAATGTACAAGCTATAACAATACCAGCAATTACTAGCCTAGTACCTTATGAAAAAACAACTCTTATTTATGAAGAAAATCAATTATATGGAATAATGGATTTTGATGGAAATAAAATAACTGATGCTGAATATGAAAAAATAGAGAATATTGATTATAAAGAAGGTTATTTAAGAGTAAAGAAATCAGGACTATATGGTGTAATTAATATAAAAGGAACTAAGATTATAAAAGAAGAGTACGATAACATTACATCAGATGGATATTATGATGAGAAGACTAAATATGCAAATGCAGGATTTATTATTAGAACTAAAACAGATGAAGGTTATAGATATGGATATGCAACAACAAAGGGAAAAATTATTCTTGAACCTAAATATAATGAGATAAATAGAATAACAGAAATAGAAAATAGCAAAGATATTTATTTAATTACATCAGTTAATGGAAAATATGGACTAGCAAAGAATTCTAAAACTATACTTGAAAATGATTTTACACAAGTAGAATTTGATAAAACAAATAATTTGCTTATAGTACAAAAGAACAATGCTCAAGGAGTGTATAATTTAGCAGGAAAAAATATTATTCCAATTGATTATGATTCAATAACAGCAGGTGGCGAATATCTTAATGCAAATAAGGAAAATAAAACTTTAATATTTGATAAAGACGGAAACAATATTGATACCAATATTACAAGTCGTGAAAAAGTTGCAGACAATTATTGGATTACAATAGACGAAAATAATGACTATAATATTCAAGATAAGAATGGAAATAATTTATTAAAAAATAAATATTCATATATTGAATTTTTTACAGATAATTTATTTATAGCAACAAGTAATTCAAAAGCAGGAGTAATTAACTCAAATGGAGATACAGTAGTTCCATTTGAATATGATAGTATTCAAAAAGTAGATGATGCTAATTGTTTGCTAGCTGTTATATTATCAAATAAGAAAATAAGTATAATTAATAAAGAAGGAAAAGTACAAGAAGGAATTGCAGGTGGAACAGCTGTACAAAAAGATGGATATATAAAATTATATTCTTCAACAGACGCAAAATATTATACATTGGATGGAAATGAAACAACATACAAGGAAATCAGCCCTAATAATCAAATATATGCGTTTAAGCAAAATGATAAATGGGGATTTAAAGATGGAGATGGAAAAGTTATAGTTGAATGTAAATATGATATGGTTACAGAGCAGAATACTAAATATGTAGGAATCAAAAAAGATGGAAAATGGGGAGTAATGGATGTAACAGGAAATATAGTAATAGCTCCTACTTATAAATTATCATGGGATGATACAAGCTTTTTAGCTCAGTATTATGAGATAATATCAAATCTTGGATTACCTGTATATTGTGGAGATGAAACCAAATAAAGAAAGGCAAATGAAATGGAACATTTATATGTAAGTAAAGAAGTAACAGATATAGTTAATTTGGCAGAAGCGGAAGTAAGATCAGAGTTTGATAAAATTAATAAATTATGCGAAACAAATACTATGAAAGTATTAGAAGCATTTCAAACAAATCAAGTATCAGAAGTACATTTTAATGAAACAACAGGTTATGGGTATGATGATGTAGGAAGAGAAACAATTGAAAAAATATTTAGTCAAATATTTGGAACAGAAGATGCATTGGTAAGAGGCCAATTTATTTCTGCATCTCATGCATTAAATGTAACATTATTTGGACTATTAAGACCTAGAGATACATTATTAAGCATAAGTGGTAAACCATATGATACAATGGATGAAGTGATAGGAATACGAGAAAATCCTAGTTCATTAAAATCATTTGGAGTAAAATATGAACAAATTGACTTGATAGACAATGATTTTGATTATAATGCAATACAAGAAAGAGTGGCAAGAAATGATGTAAAGGTAATTGAAATTCAGAGATCAAGAGGCTATTCTTTAAGAAAAAGCATAACATTAGACAAAATTGAAAAGGCAATACGTACAATAAGAAAAGTAAATGAGTCAGCTATAATAATGATAGATAATTGTTATGGTGAATTTACTAATGAACAGGAACCAAGTAATTTAGGAGCAGATATTTTAGTAGGATCTTTAATAAAAAATTTAGGTGGTGGAATTGCACCTAATGGAGCATATGTAGTTGGAAGAAAAGATCTTATTCAACTAGTTGCTGAGAGATTAACTTTACCAGGAGAGGGCAGAGATGTAGGACCTACATTAGGCATGAATAAAAAGATTTTGCAAGGATTATTCTTAGCTCCAAGTGTTGTTGCAAGTAGCTTAAAAACAGCTATTTTAACAAGTAAAGTAATGCAAAATTTAGGCTTTAATGTAGATCCTAATTGGGATGAACAACGTTCAGACATAGTTCAGACAATACAATTTGATGATAGAGAAAAATTGATTAAATACTGTCAAGGAATACAAATGGGGTCTCCAATAGATTCAAACTCAATTCCGATACCAGGAGATATGCCTGGATATACAGATCAGGTAATAATGGCAGCAGGAGCATTTACACAAGGCTCTTCAATAGAATTAAGCTGCGATGCACCATTACGTCCACCTTATGTGGCATATCAACAAGGAGGACTAACCTATGAATATGGCAAATTGGGAGTAATGAAAGCAGTAGAGAATTTATTAAAAAAATAATTGTATAAAGGAAAAATAAAGTGAAAGTAGTTGTAATAGGTGGAGGACCAGCTGGCATGCTGGCTGCGATAAGTGCAAAAAAGCAAGGAAATGATGTTACATTATTAGAAAAAATGGATAAATTAGGACGAAAATTATGTATTACTGGAAAAGGTAGATGTAATATAACTAGTAGTTTAGATATATCAGAATTTATTAAAAATATACCTGGTAATGGACGATTTCTATATAGTGCTTTTCAAAATTTTGATAATAAAGATATTATACGACTTTTAAATATTCCAACTAAAGAAGAGAGAGGAAATAGAATATTTCCAGAGAGTGATAGAGCATCTGATGTATTAGATGCTCTTATTAAAAATTTAAAAGGAGTACAAATAATTACTGGAGAAAGAGTAACAGACATATTAACTCAAGATTGTAATGAGGAAGATATATTAGATTCGAAAGTAAAATACAAGACAAAAATAATTGGAGTGAAGACTGAAAAAAATATCTATAATTGTGATAAAGTAATACTTGCAACAGGAGGAAAAAGCTATCCATTAACTGGTTCAACAGGTGATGGATATGAGATTGCTAAAAAGCTAGGTCACACAGTCACTGAAATTAGACCTTCTTTAGTCGCTCTTACAGCATCAAAAGAGAGCTTAGAAATATGCCAACATTTGCAAGGCCTAAGTTTAAAAAATGTTGCAATAAAAGTGTTAGAAAAAAACAAGATTATATATGAAGACTTTGGAGAAATGTTATTTACACACTTTGGTGTGTCAGGTCCTATAATTTTAAGTGCTTCTGCACATTTAGTGAGAACTAAAATGGAAGATGTACATATTTTAATAGATGTAAAACCAGCACTAACAGAAGAAAAATTGGATGAAAGAATTGTAAGGGATTTTGAAAAGAATAAAAATCGTGAATTCAAAAACAGCTTAAACGACTTACTTCCACAAAAAATGATTCCTGTAATTATTTCATTAAGTGGAATCAGTGAAGATAAAAAAGTAAATAATATAACAAAAGAAGAGAGACATAGATTAGTACAATTACTTAAAAAAATTGATATAAAAATTACAGGATTTAGAGGTGTAGAGGAAGCAATAGTAACTGCTGGTGGAATTAACATTAAAGAAATTGATCCGAAAACAATGCAATCAAAATTTGTAAAAGGGCTATATTTTGCAGGAGAAATTATAGATGTTGATGCATATACTGGTGGATTTAATTTGCAAATCGCATATTCAACTGGATATACAGCAGGTTTAAATTAAAAGAATGGAAAAGAAAATTTGAAAACAATAATAGAGGGAAAAACAGCAGAAGTTACAGAAAAGAAATCACGTTTTATTGCTAATATATTTCATGTTGAAAATGTAACAGAAGCTGATGAAAAAATAAAACAAATTAATAAAAAATATTATGATGCAAAACACAACTGTTATGCGTATATTGTTGATGGAATAGAAAAATGTAGTGATGATGGTGAGCCTAGTAAAACTGCTGGTGCTCCTATGCTAGATATATTAAAGAAAAATCAATTTACAAATGTATTAGTAATTGTAACAAGATATTTTGGTGGAATCTTATTAGGAACTGGTGGATTAGTAAGAGCTTATTCAGAAGCTACAAAAAGAGCTATTGAAAATAGTGATGTTGTTAAAATTGTTTCTGGAGAAAGATATATAATTGAAGTATCGTATGAAAATGTAAATAATGTTTTGTACTGGTGTAATAAACTTAATATCAAAATTTGCGAAAATGTGTATGAAACAAGTATTAAGCTTACTATTGAATCGACAAAAGAAGATAAAGAAAAATTGATTAATAATGTAGAAATAGAAAACATAAAAGTTGTAAATAGTAATATTTTCATTGAAAAACGACAAAAAACGACATAATTTGATATTAAAATAAAATTTGTGTCGAAATTTGATATACGAAAAAAACGTTGAAAATAGTGAATAAAATGCAAACAATGGAAAAATAAGCTAAAATCTCTTGCAAATAGTAGAAAAAGTATATATAATACAATCATGGAAAAAATTACAAAATATTTGTGAGGGGGAACTAAAGTGAAAGTTAATGATAAGATTAATATTTTAATTGCTGATGATAATTATGAATTTGGCGATACATTGAAAACGTATTTAGAAAATGATGAGGAACTTGATGTAATAGGAATAGCGAGAGATGGTGAAGAGGCGTATGAAAATATAATTAATTTACAACCAGATGTAGTGCTATTAGACATAATTATGCCTCATTTAGATGGATTAGGTGTATTAGAGAGATTATCTAAAATTAATTTAAGTAAAGTACCAATTTATATAATGGTATCAGCTGTTGGACAGGACAAGATCACTCAAAAGGCAATAGCTCTTGGAGCTGATTATTATGTAATAAAGCCATTTGACATTGCTGTGCTAATTGATAGAATAAAAGAAATAAAAAATTATAATCCTGAGACTGTGCAAAGAACGATGGTAACAGGAAGAAGTTCGCAAAGTCAATTTATAAATATAAAGTCTAAAGAAGAGAAAACTAATGTTGAGGCTCTTGTAACTAATATGATACATGAGATAGGAGTTCCAGCTCATATAAAAGGATATCAATATTTAAGAGATGCAATTATACTTGGTGTAAATAAAGCAGATATATTAAATCAAGTAACAAAGCAATTATATCCGGAGATAGCTAATAAATATGGAACAACTTCATCAAGAGTTGAAAGGGCCATTCGTCATGCAATAGAAGTTGCGTGGGGAAGAGGAAATCAAAATGTAGTTGAGAATATATTTGGGTATACTATATCAGCTGACAAAGGTAAACCAACAAATTCAGAATTTATAGCGATGGTAAGTGATAAATTAAGGCTCGAATTAAAGAGTGCATAATAAAAAAGTGCATTATCAAAATGCACTTTTTTTGAAACTTATTCTATAGTTTCTTTTTCAGATTCTAATGAATTTTCAGTAGTTAAATCAGATGTACAGTGAGGACATCTTGTCGCTTTTATATTTATTTCAGAAAAGCAGAAAGGACATACTTTGGTAGTAGGTTCTTCTACAGTATCTTTAGCTTTATTTTTCTTAAATAGTTTATTCTTGTGAGATACTTTGTCTAAGTTTTCTTTAGCTTTATCATTTAACTTATTAATTGTACGAATTGCAATAAATATTGAAAAAGCGATTATCAAGAAATCAACAATTGTTGTAATAAAAGATCCATATTTTATTGATGAATTACCAACTGTAAAAACTAAATCAGAAAAGTCAACTTTTCCTGTAAATATTGCGAGTGTAGGCATAATGATATCATTAACTAATGAAGAAACTATTTTTTGAAAAGCTCCACCAATAATTACACCAATAGCCATGTCAATTATATTTCCTTTCAATGCAAATTCTTTAAATTCTTTTAACATAATATATAAACTCCTTGTATTATTATAAATAGAGTATATAACGAATAATAAAACATTTCAATATAATAATTATGAAATTTTAAAAATTTCCTCCAAGCCCTTGAAAAAAATGGATTATATAGTATAATATACGTACGTAGACGCTAATTGAAATGGAGGAAACAGTTGTGATAGATCAAATGCAGCCAAAAAGAACAAAAGACTTAATAAAAATTAAAGTATTGGGAATAGGCGGTGGAGGAAACAATGCCGTTAATCAAATGATAAAAACAGATGTAGATGGAGCAGAATATATATTAATAAATACAGAAAAGGGAATACTTGATAGAGCTAATACAAATGGATGCGCAACATTGCAAATAGGAAAAGAAGTAGCACAAGGACTTGGTGCAGGAGCCAATCCAGAAGTAGGAGAGAAAGCTGCTAGAGAAAGTATACAAGAAATAGATAAGATTTTAGAAGATACAGACTTATTGTTTGTAACAGCTGGAATGGGTGGTGGAACTGGAACAGGTGCTATCCCAATTATAGCTGAGGAAGCAAGAAAAAAAGGAATATTAACAATAGGTGTTGTTACAAAGCCTTTCATGTTTGAAGGAAAGCTACGTTCAGTTAGAGCTAACATGGGAATTGAAAAATTAAAGCCAAATGTTAATGCTTTAATAGTTATATCAAATGATAAATTATTAGAGAATACAACTAATAATGTTTCAATATTAAATGCATTCAAAATGACTGATGATATATTAAGACAAGGAATACAATCAATTACAGACCTAATTAATTCAGTAGGAACAATAAATGTTGATTTTGCAGATGTAAAGACAATATTAAGTTACGAAGGATTTGCATATATGGGAATAGGTGAGGCAGAAGGCGAAAACAGAATAATAGATGCAACTAATGCGGCACTTGCAAATCCATTAACAGAGAGAAGCATTGATGGAGCACAAGGTGTTATATTTAACATAAAAGGTAGCGAAGACATAGGGTTAGACGAAATTAATAGAAGTGCTGGATTAATTGCTGAAAAAGTTAGTCCTGATGCAAACGTAATATTTGGTACAGATATAGATGAAAGTCTAGGAGATAAAGTAATTGTTACAGTAGTGGCAACTGGTGTTGAAGAAAAAGTAGAAGACAAAAAGAAATAAAAGTGAAAAGAGGAATTCTTAGATATGACAGTAAATGATTTTAATTTATTGGAAATAGATATTTATGATGGTGATGAATTAGTGTATTCAGGTATGAGCGAAAATGTACCAGAAGAGTTAAGAAAAAGGGACATACAAATTACCGGAAATGATGGAAAAAAATTAATTGTAAAATTTATTGAAGTTTAAGAATGAATTGGAACAAATTGTATAAAATACCCATAAGTGGAAATAATCCTAATAAAAAAGGAGAGAACACTTATGGGTAATTTTTATGATAAAAAATATATAATTAGAGAGGCTGAAGAAATACTTCAAGAATGTAGTAGAAAAAATGGAAAAGATAAAAAAGAAAATATAAAATTGCAAAAAGATTTAAAAAAATTAAAAAAGACCAATAAAATATTAAAAATAATAATTGCAGTAATGACAATATTATTTGCAATGACGATATTATGAAAAGTCATATAAATACACTTGAGGACATATATTATGAAAAAGACCTTGAGTGTATTTTTATGGAGGAAATATGGAACGAATAATTAGTGAGGAAGATAGAATCAGGAGAGCAGAAGAAGTTGCATCAAGAAGGCGAAATAGAATACCAGCAGAATCTATTAATGTGCCAACTAATAATAAACCGTCATTAATGAGAAAATTGTTTTGCCAAGTACTAAGTAGTATATGTATTTTTGGAATTTTATATTTCTTAAGTCAGAATAACAGTCAGGCAATGGAATTAATAAAGCCAGTATTATCAGAGGACACAGATTTTAATCAGATATACACTAGGTTGGATGGATTAATTAAAAATATTGGAAACGAAATGCGAAATGTTGAAACTATTGATAACAATGAAGTAGAAAATAATAGTGTAACAGATGTTCAAAATAATTTTGCAAATGATATACAAATGGAAAGCAATGTGACAACAGTGTCAAGTGTGCAAGATGTTCAAAATAGTGAAGAAGCAATGGGAGGTGGAGATGAATCAATTGACAGTGAGACTGACCTAGATGTCATATACATAAAGAAAAATGGTAGTTTTATAAAACCAATAAGTGGCCGAATTACATCAGGTTATGGTCCAAGGACACCGACAAATATAGTATCTGCAAATCATGCAGGAGTTGATATTGGGGCTAATACTGGTGCTGATATAGTTGCTTCAATGGAAGGAAAAGTTGAGGTAGTATCAAGTCAAGGAGATTATGGAAATCACTTAAAAATTACTAATGGAGAAATAAGTACGTTGTATGCCCATTGCAGTAAAATTGTTGTAAATGAAGGAGATAGTATAAAACAAGGGCAGAAGATAGCTGAAGTAGGGTCAACAGGAAGAGCAACGGGTCCACATTTACATTTTGAGATAAGAAGAAATAATAAAACAGTAGATCCACTTAAAATAGTTGAAATCTAATATTGGAAACAAAGGAAAGGTGCTAGAATGCAAATAAAAGTTGATTTAAAGATTTTCTTATTTTTAATAATTTTTCTAATTACAAGAAATATTGATATATATGCACTAATAATGATGTATGCTTTCATACACGAAATGGGTCATCTAATATGCGGAATTATTTTAGGATTTAAGCCAGATAAAATGACAATTTTACCGTATGGATTGAAACTTAATTTTAAAGTATGCTGTGAAGATTTAAATATGAGAATTGAAAAAGGAAATGTTGCTTCAAAAAAGAAAATTATATTAGATGTAGCAGGACCATTTACTAATATTGTTATAGCTGTAGGTACAATAATTTATGGAAAAATAGTTGGACAAATGTATTTTAATACAATTTATGCAAATGTCTTAATTGCAATTTTTAACCTTTTACCAATATACCCATTAGATGGCGGAAGAATTTTAAAAGAAATATTACATATAAAATTAGGAAAAAGAAAAAGTATGATTATTACTCAGGAAATATCAGAGAAAGTTTTATGTATATTTGCTATATTTGTTAGTATATTTGTGCTATTTTATCATAATATAAGTATAGTAATTGTACTAGGATATCTAGGATTTTATGTTATAAAAAATCACAAACAAATAGCAATGAAAGAGAAAATTTATAATAAAATAGAAAAATACAATAATTTGCCATTAAAAAGTATTGCAAAAATAAATTAAATGTGATATACTATAAATGTAGTTCTGTTTAGAACAATAGAGGAGAATATATAAATGAGTAATTTTTTTAATAAGTGTAAAGAAATTTTGAATAGACTTTCTTCTGTTGATGTTAAAGATACAAGTGATGATTATACACAATATGCAGGAGAAGTAGATATAAGAGAATTAAAATTGGCTGAAAGTGCAGTTGGAGAAATTGTACACAATTTGGATCCAATTAATTTGTCAAGGAAAGCAAGTGTAAAAGTACAAAATGGAGATACTAGAGTTAAAACAGGAAGAGCGACTGGTTCGAAAAGTAAGGAAAATACTTTAACGCACAATTCAGAAAGAAGTCAAGAAGAGCATACAAGATGAATATAATTTAATGAAATAGAAGACACTATAATTATAAAAAATAATTATAGTGTTTTTTTATTGCAAAAAAAATCAAGTTGTAATAAAATAAAAAGGAAGAATTTAAGAAAAGGAATTTATAATATGCAAAAGCTAAAATCCGAAAAAGGAATAACGTTGATAGCACTTGCTATTACAATAGTGGTACTATCTTTGATTAGTGTCCCAGTTTTAATAAATGCTAGTAAAGTTTCAGGAATAAAAAGATATAGTTTATTTAAAAGTGATATTGATACATTAAGAGAGGCAATTGATGTTGCGTATGCAAATGATTACAATATAGCGTCAATTGGTCCAAAGTATACAGGGGATTTATCTGTGTTAAATGGAACTCAAAATGGAGTAAAAATAAAGAATGATAATGACAATAATAATTATTATGTAATAGATGTAACTAAATTAAATGAAAAAGCATCAACAACTATGCAAGAACTTAATTTCGGAAGTGAGAATAATGCTGTTGCTGGAAAAACGACGTATACTGGTGGAACTGATGTTTATATTGTAAATGAAAAAAGTAAAACAATATATTATGTCCAAGGCTTGACATATAAAGGTAAAACTTATTATAGACTTTCAGAAAATTTTACAGAAATTACAGAAACAATAAAACCAGGAGAATATGTTACAGAATTTAATAAAGCATTTATAGACAAGTATGGATCTAAAGCTATGATACCAGTTGGTTATGCTGTTTCAACAGTAGAAAGCGAGCAGATAGTAGCTGATGGATTAGTTATAAAAGATAAGTCTGGGAATGAATTTGTGTGGATTCCTACCACAAAATTTGTAGATAAAAATTATAATACAGTAGTATGTGGATACAAAAGAGCAGCATTTGGAAATCAGAAAGTAGTTGCAGATGATCAAGAAACTGAAAGCAGAAAAATAAAAAATAAAGAAATTGACCAATATTATTTTATAGAAGCGATGCCATCACAAGAAAGATTAAGTGTAATGGAAAATATGGGATTTTATATTGGAAGATATGAAACAGCTTCAGAAACGGCAAGAACACAGGCTTCTAAAGATACAGTAACAGCTATAAAAAAAGAAATGAATGTATATAATTGGACTAATTTTGAGACATCTAAAAGATTAGCTGAGGAATTTGTAAATAATGAATATGTATCAAGTAAAATATGTAGTAGCTATGTGTGGGATACAACTTTAGAATTCTTAAATTTAACAGGCAATTCGTCATATTTAACTGATAGTAAACAAGGAAATTATAGTAGTTATTTAAATAAAACAGGTGCAACAACAGCAGTGCAAAATATTTATGATTTAGGTGGAAATGTTGGAGAATGGACTTCAGAGATATGTTCTGATTCAGAGAAGCAACATACTGTCAGAGGAGGAAAATTTGGAGAAAATTCTAACTTACAGCCTGCAATAAATAGACAATATTCAGATAGCATAAAAGCTGAAAATATAGGATTTAGAATAGTTTTATTCTTAAAATAATGAAAAAATATGTTTATGACTTAAAGTCATAAGCATATTTTTTTGACTTAAATACATATCATAAAATTATTAAGAATTAATATAATTAAGAAGAAGTTATGAAAGGTAAAGATGCTCATGAATTTTAATTTTAATAATTTTAGAAGAATGTGTATGGATAAGGCTATAAATACAGCTGTAGTTATTGTATTTCTTATTTTTATATTATTTATCATATTTGCTGCTAGTATTAGCAGTAATTCATCAAGTATAATTGCAACAAGTAGTCAGGCTTTGAGTAGTAAAAAAATAGGATGGGGGATTAAGAGATCAGATAACCATAAGCAGCCTGACTTAGGAACAATTAATAAAAAGATAATAGATGAATTTGGCGGATATGCTATGGGAAATAAAGATAAACCATATATTTATTTGACTTTTGATGTTGGATATGAAGGAGGGTACACTAGCCACATACTAGATGTACTTAAGGAAAACGATGTAAAGGCGGTATTTTTCATTACTGGTCAATTTGTAAGAACAAGTGAAGATTTAATAAAGAGAATGATTGATGAGGGACAGATAATAGGAAATCATACATCAAAGCACAGAGTTATGCCAGATAGCACAGAAGAGCAAATAAAAGATGATGTAATGTCACTACATCAAGAAATTTATGAGAAATTTGGATATGAGATGAAATATATTAGACCACCTAAAGGCGAATATAGTGAAAAAAGTATAGCATATACTAATTCGTTAGGATATAAAACAATAATGTGGTCGTTTGCTTATGATGATTGGGACGTAAATAAACAGGGAAGACAAGAATATGGAAAAAAGAAGATATTAGACAATCTTCATAATGGAGAAATAATGCTATTACATGCTACATCAAAAGATAATAGTGAGATATTAGATGAGATTATAAAAGAAGCCAAAAGACAAGGATATGAATTTAAATCTATTGATGAATTTGAGAGGTAGGAGATTACAGAATGAGTAAATTTGATAAAATATTTGATATTCCAGAGGAAATTTCATCTGATATTCCGAAGGTAACAATTATAGGCTTTGATAGAATGTTAGTAGAAAATTATAAGTGTATATTAGAATATCAAGATTTTTTTATTAGAATAAAAATGAAAAGCGGAATAGTAAATATAAATGGATTTGAACTTGTGATGAAAGAAATGACAAAAGATGATTTGATTATAACAGGAAATATAGAAAGCGTTGATTATGAGAAAAATGTAATGTGAATTATGGAGGAATTATGTATTTCAAAATAGTGCTTAGTTTTTTGGCAGGATATGTTGAGATAACGGCAGAGGGTTATTACATAGAAAGATTTATGAATGAGTGCACTCGAAATGGAATACTTTTGTGGGGAATTGAGAGAAAACAAAGCACTATATTGGAAGCTAAAACATCAATTCAGGAATTTAAGACACTATGCAACTTAGCTAAAAAAAACAATTGCAAAATAAAAATAAAAAGAAAGGAAGGAATTCCATTTCTAATAAAAAAATACAGGAAGAGAAAAGTATTTCTTATAGGATTAATTTTAGTTATATTGAGTATCTATTCATTATCAAAATTTATATGGAATGTTGAAGTTGAGGGAAATGAAAGAATATCAAAAGATGAAATTATAAATGTTTTTAAAGAAGATGGACTTAAACCAGGAATTTTAAAGAGCAAAGTAAATGTGCAAGAAATTATAAACAAGATAAGGATGGAAAGAACTGATATAGCATGGATAGGAGTTGAGATAAAAGGAACTAATGCAATAATAAAAGTGGTTGAGGCGGATGAAAAGCCAGAAATAGTAGATGAAAATGAATATACTAATATAGTAGCAAGCAAAGATGCAGTTGTTGAAAGAGTTTTTGCACAGAATGGAACAATCATGGTGAAAAGTGAAGATGAAGTGAAAAAAGGAGATGTATTAATTGCTGGGTGGATGGAAGGAAAGTATACTGGAAAATATTATGTAAATAGTAATGGCGAAGTCTTAGGGAAGGTTAAGTATGAACAAAATGAAAAAATTTATAAAAAAGAGAAGAAAAAAGTCAGAACTGGTAAAAAAGAGAGAAAATATGCTTTAAAATTTAATAATTTTAAAATAAATTTCTATAAAAAGCTTTCAAAATTTGAAAAATATGATACAATATATTCGAGTAAAAAGATTGAGTTATTTGATAATTTTTTTATACCTATCGAGTTTGTTTGGTATGACAATTATGAGCTTACGGAAGTAGAACTTTTACATGATAAAGATGAAGCGGAGAGCATAGGAAAAAAACAAGCTGAAGAAAAACTAAATAAACTAATAAGTGGAAATATTGTGGATAACCAATTGGAGATTACTGAACGTGAAGATTATTATGATGTAAAAATTATTTACACTGTAATTGAGAATATAGGCACCAAGGAAAAAATTGAATTTTGAAAGGAAGGTATTTATGGGGGCAGAAGAAAAAAGTTTAAAAGTTTATGATACAAGGAGAACTTTCTTCTCAAAGATTGGAAGCACACTTGGAAAAATACTCACACCAACTAAGCTTGGATTTAATAACTTGCTTGTTAGTATGAAAAGAAGTTCAATGATAAAAAATTATAAAAATATGATTAATGCAAAGCAGGGTAAAGAAGAGGTAAATGAAAAGAAATTTGAAGAAAGCTATTCTTTATATTTAGACTCTATTGATCAGCTTATAATAGAAACAATATACAAAAAAGTAAGGATGAATACTGCCTCTGACTTTGAAAAAGAAGCATTATCAAAATATTATAATATAATCCATTTGAAAGAAAATGATGAAATAGAATATAAATATAAAAAACAACAATATTTATTAAATTTGGACTATAATGATTTAAAAATATCTGGGAAAGAAAAACAAATTGCTGAATATCAAACAGTTTACTTATATGAAATGGAGCAATTATACAAAGCCTTATTGAAGCACTATTCGATAAAACTTCCAGAAAAAATGTTACCAGCTCAAAAGGAAACCTTATATAACAAACTATTTGAAACATTAGAAGAATATGTAACTAATATAATCCCATTAAAGAAAATAAATGATGAAGAATTAATAAAAGAATGTAGCTTATTTGAAACATACGAAGTAGGAAAACTTGATCAAGTTGATATACTAGATAAAAGAATGATTCTATTAGGAATTAGTAGAAAATTATTTGTACATAGTTTACCTTTAGTTGTTGCAGAAAGATGCTACATTAAGCTATTAAAAGATACAAGAAACTTAATTGTTGATACTAAAATTGCAAGAAAAAGAGAAAATGCATATCAATTATTATTAAGAATGTTTGAACAATATAATCAAAAATTATTAGCAGTAAAAATTTATTGGAATAAAAATGAAGAAAAGATAAACTACAATCAGTTTGCAATTAAATGCAAGGAATTGGAAAATATAAGAAAAGAGCAAGGTTTGCATGCTTATGACGTTAGAAAACAAATCTTATATATAAGAGAAGACATGAAATATCTTGAAAGATATGATGATAAATATTATAGAATTTTGCAATTTTACAGAGGAAGACTTGTTAAATTAGGAGACATGAAGGAACTAAAGAATATTTGTAAAACAGGAAATTATAAAATTGTAAAAGGATTAAAGAAGGTAATTGTAAATGAACCAGCATGTTGAAATAAATTATGATGGAATAGATAAAAATGAAGAATATGAAAAAATCATAACGAAAGTAATGAATGAATGTTTTGAAAATGAGGGATTAGATAAATTAAAGTTATACGTTAGTATAACTTTAACTGTTCCTGAAAAGATTCAAGAAATCAACAAAAAGTATAGAAACATTGATAGAGCAACAGATGTACTATCTTTTCCTATGTTTGAACAAGATGAAATTAAACAACTAATAGAAGAAAATTATGAAGCTGATGACGTTCTTGGAGATATAGTAATCTCAATTCCTAAAGTTCAAGAACAAGCTATTGATTATGGACATAGTTTTGAAAGGGAACTAGCATATATGTGTGTTCATGGATTTTTTCATCTAATGGGCTATGATCACATGGTTGAATCAGATAAAGTTGTTATGAGAGGAAAAGAAGACGAAATTTTAAATAGATTGCACATAACAAGGGAAGGATAATAAGCAAAAAGGAGATAGTAATGAAAAAATCAAATACAGCAAAAGATACAAGACTCTATAATAAAAATTTTTTACAAGCTTGCAACAATGCAATAAATGGAATTATATATTGTGCAACTACACAAACTAATATAAGAAAACAACTAATACTTGGTACTATTGTAATGATTTTAAGCTTATTTTATAATTTTACAACAGCTGAATTTTTGTGTTTAACATTTGCAGTATTTTTTGTAATATTTGCTGAAATGGTAAATACAGCTATAGAAACGATTGTAGACTTGTTAGTTGACACATATCACCCAAAGGCTAAGATAGCTAAAGATGTGGGTGCAGGGGCAGTTGTTTTAACTGCTATAAATGCAGTAATTGTTGCATATTTTCTATTTTTTAGAGAAACGGAACTAACTCATATGGCTGACAGCATATTGAGCCTTATGATATCTTCTCCTTCACATTTAGCTTTTGTAGCAGTAATTTTAACAGTAATTGCTATAATAGCAATTAAAGCATATTTTACGAAAAAAAATGATATATCAAATAGTGTAAAGCAGGATTTTTTACCAAGTGGGCAATCCGCATTAGCATTTGCAGTGCTAACAGCTATATGGCTTAATTCGAAGAATTTAGTTGTATTTTGTCTAGCATTAATATTGTCATTAATGGTAGTTGGAAATAGAATAAATGATAAAAAGACATTTGGTGAAGTAATATACGGATCATTTATGGGAGTCTTAGTAGTACTATTGGTATATGGTTTAACAATTTTTAAAATGTAAGATTCGGCTTTTGATGAAGAGAGGATGAAAAATGAGAAGAAAAAAAGATGGTAATCCAGTAAAGAAAATAATAATAATTTTAGTAGTGATTTTATTAGCTGTGTTAGTTGGAATTGTATATAAATTATATTTTGGCAAAGATAAAACAATTTCATCAGGAAGTGAAAATGTAAGAGATGATATTGTAAACACTACAGTTGTTGAAAAAAAGACTGTTCAGATATATAAGGGACAAGAAAGACCGATAGCAGTTATGTTAGACAATAACAAGAATGCGTGGCCACATGCAGCCATAAATAAAGCATATATGGTATATGAAATTATTGTTGAAGGTGGAGAATCTCGACTAATGGCTCTTTTTAAGGGACAAACATTTGACAAAGTAGGACCAATAAGAAGTTCAAGACATTATTTCCTTGATTATGCTCTTGAAAATGATGCGATTTATGTTCACTATGGTTGGAGTCCACAGGCTCAAGGAGATATAGCTACATTAGGAGTAAATAATATAAATGGTATAACTCAAAGTTCAAAAGATTTCTGGAGAGTAAAGGACAAAAAAGCGCCACATAATGCCGTAACATCTTCAGAAAATATCATAAGAATGGCAAAAAGCAAAAAATATAGAACAACATCAAATGTAAAAAGCGTTTTAAACTACACTGTAGATGAAGTTAATTTAGATAATGGTGAAGTTGCTGACAATGTATATATTCCATATACATCAGATAATTATGTTAGATGGATCTATAATAATGAAACTAAACGTTATTTAAGGTATTCTAAAGGAGTTAAACAGACTGAATGGGATACAGGAGCTGATGTAACTACTAAAAATATCATAATTGAATTTATTGCAAATTCAACATTAAATGATGGAGAGAATAAAGGAAGACAAACAATGACTACAACCGGTACAAAAGATGGCTATTACATTACAAATGGTAAAGCAATAAGAATAAAATGTACTAAAAATGCGAGAAGTGCTAAAACTGTGTATAAAGATTTAGATGGAAATGAGATTGAAGTAAATGACGGAAACACATTTGTTCAAATATGTCCAATAAACGCAAAAGTAAAAATGACAGAAAATACTGAAGCAGAATAAACCAAAAAATAAAAAAAGAGGAGCTAAATGGAAAGTTTTAAATCAGGTTTTGTAACAATTATAGGAAGAACTAATGTCGGAAAATCAAGTATTATAAATAGCTTAGTAGGAGAAAAAGTATCTGCGATTGCGAATAAACCGCAGACAACAAGAAAAAATGTAAAAGCTATTATAAATAGAGAAAATTCGCAAATAATAATAATAGATACACCAGGGATTCATAAACCTAAATCTAAATTGGGAAATATAATGGTTGAGTCAGCAATAGGATCAATACCAGATGTTGATATAGTTGTGTATGTAATTGATGCTGAAAATCCTAGAGTTGATGAAGCAACTTTAGATAAAATTAGACAAGCTAATAAAAAAACTATATTAGTAATAAATAAAATTGACTTAATAAATGCTGAAAAATTAGCTAAAATAATAAATGAATATAAAGAGCTTTATGATTTTATAGCAATTATTCCTGTGTCTGTAAGACAGAACAAGAATGTAGAAGAAATTGCTAAAGAAATAGAAAAGAACTTAAAAGAAGGTCCTGCATATTATGATACAGAAGAGTATACAGATCAGACTTTAAGACAGCTTGTAGAGGAAACTATACGTGAAAAAGCTTTGAAGTTACTACAAGATGAAGTACCTCATGGAATATTAGTCGAAACAACAAAAATGAAAACAAGAAAAACAAAGAATATGGAAAAAATTTACGACATTGAAGCTACAATTTTTTGTTTAAGAGAATCACATAAGGGTATAATAATAGGAAAGCAAGGAGCAATGCTAAAAAGAATAGGGACATATGCTCGTGAAGACCTAGAAGATATGCTTGGATGTAAAGTAAATTTACAATTATGGGTTAAGGTAAAAGAAGATTGGATTAATAATGACATAATTGTAAAGAAGTTTAAATCAGAAGACTAATATATGTTTTAGAAATTTTGTATATACAAGATAAATAAGACTGAAGAATAGGAGAGACTTATGCTAAAGCAAATTGCATGGAATACTTTTAAGAATACTGGAGATATTAATACTTTTATGGAATTAATGGAAGTTGATAGGGCAATAAAAAACACTAAAGAAAATATTGATAAATTTAATATAGAAGATGAAGAAAAAATAAATAATACAATGCTTTTGAAATAATAGATTTTAATTTTTGCAGGTAATGAAATGGGAGTTATAAAAACAAAAGGAATTATAATAGCACAAAGTAATATGGGCGACAATGATAAAATGGTTACGATTCTTACTCCTGATTTAGGAAAAATAGGGTGTGCCGCTAAAGGGGCTAGAAAGCCTAAAAGCAATCTAATGGCAGGGACGCAGTTTTTGTGCTTTGGAGATTTCCTAATTTATAAAGGAGTAAATAGTTACAATATTAATTCATGTGAACCATTAGAGATATTTTACAATATACGATTAGATATTGATAAATTAAAATATGCAGCAGAAGTAGCAAAGATAATCAATGATGTTACAGATGAAAATCAAAATTCATATAGGATATTGCAGCTTACACTGAATACGATATATATGATATCTGAGTCAGACAAAAATCTAGATTTTATATTATCAATATTTAAGCTTAGATTATTGAGTATAATTGGTTTTAGACCAGTTATTGATAAATGTATAACTTGCAAAGAGAAAGAAAATCTAAGATATTTTAGTTTTAAAGATAATGGAATAAAATGTGAATTTTGTGGTAAGCAAGATAAAGGCGCTATGGAAATATCAGATAGTACAATTAAGGCAATTAAGTATATTATTTGGGCTGATCCAAAGAAAATATTTTCATTTGAAATGACTGAAAGTAATCAGAAACAGCTTCAAATTTTAACTAAATTATATCTAAATAAATGCTTGGAAAAAGAGTTTGAATAAATCGTTTGTCAAATTATGTCGAATTTTGACAGACGATTTTTCTTGACAAAATATTCCACATGCGATTATAATAATATCAGAAATATTATTTCGACAAAATAGTAAGTTATTTTCTAGAGATGACTTATTTTATTCAAAAAGTTCTATCGTGAAATTTTTAATCTAAAATTTCCAAGAGACAATAATACAGAAGATTGATAAGAAGAACAAAGGAGGGAAAATATAAAAATAGAAAAGGAGTTATATGAACAAAACAAAAATAGGCAAAAGTATAGTTGCTTTATCAACAATTATGTCATTATTGACGATTGGAGGATCGAAAGTATCAGCTAGTATTGGTAGCTGTGAACCATTAACAGAAGATGAAGTAAAATATGTAAATGTGACAATGACAGACATTAATCCAGAGAGATATAATGCTGCAATGAGAGGAATGCAACCAGAAGAATATTATTCAAAATCAATGGAAGAAAGAGATAATATTGATAAAAAATCAATGTTATTCGGTCAAACTGAAGGAATGACAATAGGAGGATTTCAAAATGGTTTTATAGGTAATAATGTACATACAGAATGTGATGGAGTTACACAGGAATTAGTTGAACCATGGTTGGTTGATGGAAATTTAAGAGTAATAGATCAATACAATAATGGGACAAGTTTTTTCGCAAAACCAGAAGAAACAGGCTGGAATAAACCATACAATAAGTATTTAGAAAATTGGCAATTCCCATTTGTAAAACAAGAAAATGGATATTATAGTTTTGATAGTGAAAAGTATCATGTTACGCAGAATGAATCAAAAAATAGATTTGAGCTACATAAAGGTGAAAGACATGGATTTTATCCATTTAATAGTTGCTCAGATGATACAGAAAATGTCTCAAATAGAAACTTGTATTTTACTGCAAAATTTGAGATACCTTTTTATATGACTACTGATGGAAAAGTAAAAAATTCTACAACAGGTGAATATGAAGATATGGTATTTAACTTTTCAGGTGATGATGATGTATGGGTGTTTGTTGATGATAGATTAGTGCTTGATTTAGGAGGAGTACATATAAAACAAACAGGAAATATTAATTTTGCTAAAAACGAAGTATATTATTCAAGTGTATATAATCCATATAATGATTCAGATAGTTTTTCTGTATATAGACCAGCACCTTATGATGAAAGGCTTTCACAAGGAAAACACACTCTAAAAGTTTTCTATATGGAAAGAGCTGGAGGTGAATCAAACCTATTTGTATCATTCAATTTACAAAGTTCAGGAGTTGAAACTAAATATGTTGAAAAATATTCTAATAAAGAACTAGACTCAATATTAAAAACAGGTGCTGTTGGAGAAAAAATAGAATTAGAAGAAAAACAATATCCTGATAAAGTAATATGTGAAAGACCAAATACAAATAATGTAACTTTAACAGAAGATTTACAAACTTATTATTTTTACTATAAAAATAAATATAGTTTAAATGTAGATTATATTGATGTGGATGATGGAAGCAAAATTGCAGAAAGCGTAAATAATAAAATCTGTGAAGATGATAATTATCAGGCAGAAGCTAAGGAAGTCAAAGGATATACACTCGTTTCGGAACCAGAAAACAAGAATGGGGTAATGCCACATAATGATTTAAATCTAGTGTATAAATACAAATATAGTAATGCAAAAGTACAAGTGAACTATATAGACAAAATTACAGGAGATATATTAGATAGTCAAATATTAACTGGTAAAGAAGGAGAACTTGTACAATCAGAAGCAAGAAATTTTGATAATTACGTACTAGTTGAAAGTCCAAAAGAAACAAGATATAGTAAAAAGGAACAGACGATAAATTATTATTATAAACATACAGGAAAGGTTATAGTAAATCACATAGATAAAGCAAGAGGAGAAAAACTTAAAGTCGAAGAAAAAGAAGGAATTGAAGGTGATAAAGTAAAAACAGAACCTCAATCTTTTAAAGATTACATATTATTTAAAGAGCCAGAGATAAAAGAAGTAATAATAAATAGAGAAACTAAGGAAATTGATTATTATTATGTACATCAAAGTAAGATAGTAGTAAATTATATTGATAAAGATACTCATGAAAAATTAGATGTAATAACAGATACTGTAACAGAAGGAACTGTATATGAAACAAAAGAAAAAGAATTTGAAAACTATAGATTAGTTGAAAGACCAGAAGCAAGAGGAATATTAATAGGAAAGCAAAATGTTGAGATAAACTATTACTATGAGAAATTAAGATTCAATCTAAAAATTGAAATGAATTTACAAAATGCTAATGTAAATGATAATTATCATGAACTAAAAAATAAAATAGGAAAAGTTGAAACAGAAATAAGTGAAGCTAATTTTAAATCTAGATGTAAAATATTCTATAAGATTAAAGTAACCAATGATGAGGAGAGAGCAGCTGGTGCTAGAATTATAGATTATATTCCAGATGGATATATGGCAATGATAGAGGATAATGCTGGTTGGGTTATTGCAGCTGATAGAATGTATTATGATATTACAAAAATAGCTCCAAATGAGACAATGGAATTTACTGTTGTACTAACTAAAAAAGATGGTGTAGATATTTGTGGTACAGTAAGTAATAATGTAAAAGTTGAATCATTAGATGGGGTAGAAGAAACTAGACTTGATGATAATGAAGATAAAAATGATGTAGTTATCATGCCAAGGACAGGTGTAAAGAAGATAGCTGGATTAACATGCTTATTTGTTATAATGATTATAGCTGCTTTGAGATTACGAAATAGATTAAAAAATGGAAAAGAATTTAAATTAAAATTTCCAAAATTAAAAAATAAAAACTAAACAAATGACAAATTAATTATAGTTGAAAAATTATGAAAAAAGTGTTATCATATATAGTTGAAAAAAACGATGAAAGAATGATAAAAATGAAGTATTATTTTGATTGGAAAAATAACATTGATCAAAAAGAATTGCAAATTGCAATTAATGAATTGAAGAATAATAAATTAATTCTTGTACCAACTGAAACTGTATATGGAATTGCTGCTAATGCATTTTCAGATGAAGCTTGCAAAAAGATATATGAAGCTAAAGGACGTGCTTCAGATAATCCCCTTATTGTACATGTCTCTGACAAAGAAATGCTTACTGAAATTGCAGAACAGCCAAATGATGTTGAACAAAATTTGATAGATGCGTTTATGCCAGGCCCATTTACTATAATTTTAAAAAAGAAGAAATGTATTTGCAATACTGCATCATCTGGACTAGAGACTATAGGTGTAAGAATGCCAAGTAATAGTATAATTCATGAACTTATAAAGCAAAGTAGAATTCCAATAGCAGCCCCAAGTGCTAATATATCTGGAAGACCAAGTGGAACAAATGTTGAAGATATAAAAGCAGAATTGGAAGACAGACTAGATGTTATTATTGATGGTGGAAAATGTAAGATTGGTATCGAATCAACAGTTGTAAAAGTAATAGATGGAGTACCAACAATATTAAGACCAGGATTTATAACAGAAGATGATATATATAATGTAATTGGAAAAGTAAAATTAAGTGATAATTTGTTTAAAAAAGTTAATGAAGACACTAAAGTTGAAAGCCCAGGAATGAAATATAGACATTATGCGCCTAAAACGAAATGTGTTTTAGTAAAAAGAGATGAACAGCAGGTAAATAAGGTAAATGAACTAATACATTCTAATGAAAATGTATGTGTGCTAGGATTTAAAGAAGATAAGAATAATATAGATATTGATGATAAAGATTTTATTGAATTAGGAAGGATTAATAATATGCAAGAAATTAGTCAAAATGTATTTTCATCATTAAGAAAAATTGATAAAATGAATAAGAGCCTAGCAATAATAGAAGGCGTTGAAAAGAAAGATTTAGGACTAAGCATAATGAATAGATTAGTAAGGGCTTGTGAGAATATAGTTTTATAATAAAGAGAAGGGATAATAATAATGTATTTAATAGTTGGACTAGGAAATCCAGAACCAGAATATATTATGACACGTCATAATATGGGATTTGATGCAATAAATTTAGTAGCTCAAAAATATAATATTGAATTTAATAAAAAAGACTTTGAAGGTGTATATGGTGTAGGTAATATAGAAGGTGAAAAAGTAATTTTATTAAAACCTCAAACATATATGAACTTGAGTGGGGAATCTATTGTAAAAGTAAGAGATTATTTTAAGATTGATAATAAAAACATAATTGTAATCTATGATGATATAGATCTAGAACCAGGAATAGTAAAGCTAAGGAAAAAAGGTGGTGCAGGAACTCATAATGGAATGAAATCTGTAATAGCTTCACTACAGACTAAAGAATTTCCTCATGTACGAATAGGAACAGGACAACCTGAATTTAAAGAATTACTAGTTCAACATGTTATAGGAAAACTTAGTGAAGATGAATATAATGTATTAAAGCCTGCAATAAAAAAAGCAGCTGATGCTGTGCCTATAATAATAAAAGATGGCATAGATAATGCCATGAATAAATTAAATTAAGAAAAGGTAAATATGAAAAATACAATAAAAATAAAAAAGATAGTTAATAAATTACATATATATGTATTTCAAGATAATGAACTAGTTGAAGAATATCAGGAAGAGTCAGATAAACAACGTTTAGAAGGAAATATATATTTAGGAAAAGTTACAGATGTAATTAAAGGAATGCAGGCAGCTTTTGTAGATATAGGAGAAGAAAGAAATGCACTAATTCATATAAAAGATATTGTTCCTAAAGAAAGCAATGTTACTGGAAATTTGAATATGGATAATGATAAATATTCAATACAAGATTTATTGAAACCAGGAGATAAAATATTAGTACAGATAAAAAGAGACTGTGATGCAAAAAAAGGTTCAAGAGTTACTAAAGATATAAAGTTAATTGGAAAATATATAGTCCTTATGCCAGATTCTAAATTTGTAACAACATCGCTTAAAATTACTGATCAAGATGAAAGAGAAAGACTAAAAAATATTGTATCTAATATATTAGGAAGTGAATATGGTGCAATAATTAGAACTTCAGCAATAGGCATTAGTGAAAATGTATTAAAAGATGAGATAAACGAATTAAAAAATAGGTGGCAGTATATACAAGAAAAAGCTGCAAAAACAAAGATAGTTCCAACTGAATTGTATAACAATTATGGAATTATCGGAAAATTAATAACAGATTTTGAACCTAATGGTCTTGAAATCGTAGTTGAAAATAATAAAACGAAAAAAATTATAGAAGATATAATAAAACAAAAAGATGAAAATGCAAAATTACAATCTAATATAGTTATAAAAGTAGAACCAGTAGAAATGATTGAAGAATTTAAAAGAAAAGTGTGGCTAAAATGTGGAGGATTTATTACAATAGATAAGTGTGAAGCTCTAACTGCAATAGATGTCAATTCTGGAAAATTTACAGGAAAAGAACAATTAGAAGATACTGTATTAAAAGTTAATCTTGAGGCTACAAAGGAAATTGCAAAACAAATGAGACTAAGAGATATTGGAGGAATTATAGTAGTTGATTTTATTGATATGGAAAAGAGAGAAGACAGAGATAAAGTTAGAGAACAAATGATTGAAGAAATAAAAAGTGATAGATCAAAAGTTCAGGTACTTGAGTTTACTAAACTGGGATTACTTGAAATAACAAGAAAACACATATTAGGTAGATAAAAATAAAATCGCATAAATTAAAGTTTATGCGATTTTATTTCTCATATATTAATTTGAGCCTAAGTCTTTTTCGATAAGTTTCATTTCTTCATTTCTCTTAATTTTTTGTGTAGTAGTTTTAATTAAAGGAACATCAGTTATGATAATATGTCTAATATATTTATATGCAGGCATTTGCTTGTTTATTTTATTTTTTATATCTTCATGAATTGCTGCTTTGTATGATTCTATATTATCAGTTATATCTGGAAATGTTGATTTTAATAAGTCCTTGTTGTAAACAATTTTTGAGTATAATACAACATCATCATTTCTATCTGTTCTGGTATGATCAATATGTCCAAATACCATGCTTTCAGCTACATAAGGAAGTTTGTTAATTAGTGACTCAAGTTCTTCTGGAAAAACTTTCTTACCATTTTTTAAAACAATCATATCTTTTTTTCTTCCAGTGATAAAAAGAAATCCATTTTTGTCAACATATCCAAGGTCACCTGTATAGAATTCACCATTACGAAGAACTTGTTTTGTTGCTTCTTCATTTTCATAATAGCCTAGCATTATTGAATCTGTTTTTACAACAATTTCGCCAATACCATCTTTATCAGGATTATCAATTCTAACAGATACAGTAGGAAGAACGAATCCAACAGATCCAACTTTTTTACTAAAACTGTTTTCACCAGCTACAACAGAAGCTGTTTCAGTTAAACCATATCCTTGATGAATATCAAATCCGAAGTCATTAAACCCTTGAAGTGCAGTTTTATCCATAGGAGCACCACCAGATATAATTGTGCGTAGATTACCCCCAAGTCCATCAATAACAGATTTAAATATTTTTCTTTTTATATTAATTGGCGCATGTCTGAAAAGTTTTCTTAAAATATTAACTATAAAAGTTTTATGCTCTTTTTCAATAGTCTTTTCGATTTTCTTAAACATTATTTCAAGCATAAGAGGAACACACACAAATCCTGTGACATGATATTCTACAAGATTTTTTTGAATGTATTTTAATCCATCACAGAAGGCAATAGTTATACCACATGAAGTGCCAAACATAAAAGTACAGATACTCTCAAAAACATGGTGCAATGGTAGAAAAGATAAAAATTTATCATTCATAGTAATATCAATCATTTGACTAAGACCATATATGTCTGTACATATTGCATGCTGAGAAAGCATAACTGCTTTAGAAATGCTAGTAGTTCCTGATGTAAATAACATAACGGCCATTGCTGATTCATCAATAGTAACATTATCATAGATAGAATGATCCAAATTAGCACCTTGTTTTAAAACATCTGAAAAATCAGTATCCATGCAAATTTTATTTTTACATAAATTATCATCTGTAAAAGAGTTAATAACATGACTGTATTTATTATCAAATACAATAGTGTCGACTTTTGCACGGCGAATAAGCCCAATAATTTCATTGTCAGGTAAAGATTTATCTAGTGGAACAATGACAAGACCAGCTGTTGTAGTTCCAAGGTAAGTTACACACCATTCATAGCGGTTATTTCCTATTACAGCGATTCTCTTGCAATTATTCTTAAGAAGATATGTTCCTAAATTTTCAATATCAGAGGCAAATTGCTCATAACTTTTTGTAATATATTCAGAAGAGTCAGGTGTTAACTTATATTCAAATGCAGTTTGATCTTTATATGTAGTCTTATAAAGGTGTACAAGCTCTCTAAAATTATCTAACTTGCGACCTTCATATAATTTATTTTTCATAATTTTAATCCTTTCAAATAAGAATAAAAAATTCTTAATATGTGCTTATATTTTATATCAAAATTACCAAATTTTCAACTGTAAATTTAAAATATATAATATTATCAAATTTTAATAAAATGCAAAAAATGTATTGTAATAAAAATTGAAAAATGATAAGATATGAACAAGGGAGTAATTAGCATAGAAATATGTAGCAAATGTCAACAACCGATTTAAAATCTGGCTTTGCTTTAAATAATGAGACTTGTTTGCAAGAGATGCAGGCAAGTCTTTTTCTTTAAAATTATGAAATAAAAGAAAGGAAAATACTAAAATGCAGAATAAGCAGAAAAGATGGTACAATTTAAATTCAGAAGAAGTAATAAAATCTTTAGAAACTGATGAAATTGTAGGATTGTGGCAAGAAGAAGTTGAAAAAAGAAAAGCTGAATATGGCTTAAATGAATTAGAAGGGAAGAAAAAGAAGAGTCTAATTATAAGATTCTTAGAGCAATTTAAAGATTTTATGATAATTGTATTAATAATTGCCGCAATAATATCTGGAATAGTTGGATATACAAATGGTGAAGGCTTTACAGATACAATAATAATTATGATTGTAATAATTGCAAATGCTGTAATAGGAGTAATGCAAGAAAATAAAGCTGAGAAATCTTTAGAAGCATTAAAGAAATTAAGTGGACATAGTGCTAAAGTGATTAGAGAAGGAAAACAGTATATACTTCAATCAAGGGAACTTGTACCTGGCGATATAGTAATTTTAGAAACAGGTGATTATGTGCCTGCTGATATAAGAATAATAGAATCAGTGAATTTAAAAGTGCAAGAATCTGCTTTAACAGGAGAATCTGTGCCAGTAGAGAAAATGTCTAATAGGATAGAGAATGAGAACATAGGAATTGCAGATAGAACTAATATGGCATTTTCATCATCTCTTGTAACTTATGGCAGGGGAAAAGGCGTAGTAGTTGAAACTGGAATGAATACTGAAGTTGGAAAAATAGCTAAAATAATAAATAATACCGATAATGAAGAAACTCCACTTGGAAAGAAACTTAATAAACTAGGAAAAATATTAGGAATTGGTGCATTAGTAATTTGTGCAGTCATATTTGTAGTAGGATTAGCTTATGGAAAAGAACCACTTGAAATGTTTATGACTGCAGTAAGTTTAGCAGTTGCAGCTATTCCAGAAGGTTTAGCTGCTGTATCTACCATAGTGCTTGCATTAGGAGTACAGAGAATGGTAAAAAAGCATGCAATAGTAAAGAGGTTACCAGCAGTAGAAACTTTAGGCTCAACAACTGTAATTTGTACTGATAAAACAGGAACTTTAACACAAAATAAAATGACAGTTTCAGAAATTTATTGGAATGGAAAAATAGTAAATGCAAATGAAATAGAAAGCAATCATATAGATAGTGAACTAAGACTTTTAGTAGACATATCTATGTTTTGCAATGATACAAAGATCGGAACTAACAAGCAGTTATTAGGAGATCCAACAGAAACAGCACTTGTTGATATGGGATTTAATCTAAATTTTGATCCAAGTAGATTTGATAGAATTCCTAGAATAGGAGAGATTCCATTTGATTCAGAAAGAAAATTGATGACGACCGTAAATAAAATAGGTGACAAATATTTTGTTTATACTAAAGGTGGAATAGATGAACTATTAGAAAGATGTAATAGATATATCGAAAATGGACAAGTAAGATTAGATAGAGATGATTTTGAAGATGAAGTTAGAAATGTAAATAATCAGATGGCCAAAAAAGCTTTAAGAGTTTTAGGCATGGCATATAAGGAATTAGACTATAAGCCAAGTGATGAAGAAATAAAAAATATAGAAAAAGACTTAATTTTCGTTGGAATGTGTGGAATGATTGATCCGCCAAGATTAGAAGTTAAAGAAGCAGTTGCTAAATGTAAAACAGCAGGAATAAGAACCGTAATGATTACAGGAGATCATAAAATAACTGCAATAGCAATAGCTAAAGAATTAGGAATTATTCAAAACGATAATGAAGCAATAACTGGCTTAGAACTTGAGAAAATGACAGATGAAGAGCTAAAAGAAAATGTAAAAAGATATTCTGTCTATGCAAGGGTATCGCCTGAACATAAAGTTAGAATCGTAAAAGCATGGCAAAGCTATGGCGAAATAGTTGCAATGACAGGTGATGGAGTAAATGATGCTCCAGCTTTAAAGACAGCTGACATTGGATGTGCGATGGGAATTGTAGGAACAGATGTGGCAAAAGAAGCAGCTGATGTAATATTAACTGATGATAATTTTGCTACAATAGTAGACAGTGTTGAAGAAGGAAGAAGAATTTATAATAACATATTAAAAGTAATTCAATTTCTAATTTCAAGTAATATAGGTGAAATTGTAGTATTATTCTTATCTATCTTAATAACTCCATGGCTAAGTGCTAAATTCAATATTGATATAAGTTTAATTGAAATCTTTCTGGTAACTCAATTACTATGGATTAACTTAGTTACAGATTCATTGCCAGCACTTGCATTATCAGTAGATCCAGCAGATTCAGATATTATGAATAAACAGCCTAATAGAGCAAATGGGATTTTTACAAAAGGAATGACGTGGAGAATTATTTATCAAGGATTAACTATTGGAATAGTAACTTTAATTGCATTTATATGTGGATTAGCATCTAGTGATTCAACAATAATGAGTATTCAAAGTAAATATCCACACTTAAGTATACCTGAATTAAAGGTTGAAATCGGACAGACAATGGCCTTCATTGTTATTGCGTTTAGTGAATTAGTCCATGTATTTAATATTAGAAATAATAACAAATCAATATTTAAAACTGGAATTGGAGGTAACAAATGGCTATTTATTGCTAATGGTGTAGCAAGTGTTTTAATGTTAATTGTGCTATTAATTCCTGGATTGCAACAGTTATTTGGGATAATAATGCTACCAATAGATAAACTGGTAGAATGCATAATATTAATATTTATCCCAGTTATAATAGTAGAAATAATGAAATTGCTAAAAATTAATACTTCAAAAGATGAATAATATACAGCCCTTCAATTATTATGAATTATTAATAATTGAAGGTGTATTTTTTTATATATTAAATTAATTCAAAAATTTAAATTCAGACACAGATTCGTGTAATTTTCAAAAAGTTAATTTAGTGAAAAAAGGCTACACAAGAAGAAACTAAATTAATTTTTTATGGAGTTAGTATATATAAGAATATTATATAAAAAGATAATACATAATAGAAATGAGAAATAGTAAATTTTTTATAAAATATACTATTTAATATTAATAAAAAAAGAATCTGTGAAATGACTGAAAATGCAGTATATAAAAAATTGATGAAAAAAATCAAAAATTGTACCATTGTATTTTTTTAAGCAATATGTTATAAATATATTGTAATCATTTTTTGTTAAATAGTATACTTAATAATATTTAATAAAAAATGTGTTAACTTAGCAACAAAAGAATATGGAAGGAGTAGAAAAATGCTAAAGAAGAAAGAAAAGCAACATATAGTTGCAAACGAAAAAGCGATA
>ERZ827528.85-NODE-85-length-120777-cov-8.626274_pt1 | contig 120777 bp, 111 predicted proteins | sample MGYA00519768_ERZ827528 | MGnify/ENA primary metagenome ERZ827528 (study PRJEB31778, sample SAMEA3449343) | human gut metagenome | biome: human gut; feature: human-associated habitat; material: faeces | place: United Kingdom | collected 2010/2012 ...
TTTTCACTATAATTAGCTTTTCAATAAAAGCATATTTGAACAGTGTTTACATACTTTTAATCTATTGAATAAATAAAAATGCAGCTTCTTATTTCTAAGAATTACTGCATTTTCTTTATATTAATATTTATAAATTTCTTTATACTTATCATCTAAATATTTTAGGAAATACTTAGCTTTAAGCTCTTCACCTGTAATTTTCTTTATTAAATCACTTGGATCATAAAGGTTTCCATATACATGTACATTTTTATTTAACCATTGATGTACTGAATTTAAATTCCCCTTTGAAATTTCATCATAAATATGTGGTTCATCCTTAAGCATTTTATTTAACATTTGTGCTCCATAAAGGTTTCCTAAAGCATAACTTGGAAAATATCCAAATGAACCATCTGACCAGTGAACATCTTGAAGAACCCCTTCCTTATCACTCTTTGGCTCTACTCCTAAATACTCCTTATACTTTTCATTCCACACTGTTGGAAGCTCACTAACCTTTATCTTGTCATTTATAAGAAGTTTTTCTATTTCATATCTTATTATTACATGAAGACTATATGTTAATTCATCTGCTTCAGTTCTTATTAATGAAGGCTCTACTTTATTGATAATTTTATAAAAATCCTCTTTTGTTAAATACTCCCAATGTTAGTACACAAAAGACTGTTTCTAATATCCAGCCTAAAAATGAGTATGTAAAAAAGTACATTAATAATTTTTGTTTTTCTGTTAATTGCTTTGTTTCAATTAATTTTTCTTTTTCCATATATCCCCCTATATTTCTTTGTTATTTTTGTTTATAATACTATAAAAAGATAAATATTGCAATGATTTAATTTAAAATTTATGCCTCTTTTTAAATTTATTGTTACAATTCAAAGTTTCAGAAGAATAATTTTTATAAAACAAATTTACATAAATAGTCCCACCATCTTAAGCCAAATAAACTTTCTAATACCACAGATACTACATATTCAAATATGGTAAATGCTATCATTGAAATAAAAAAGATATTTTTCACACAATATAATACAATAAAATGTACCATATTTTAGGTATATTTTTTTATAATTTTAATAAAATATAATTAAGTCAAACTTGACAACATTAAATATACATGTTAAAATATGTTTAATAACTTTCCCTATTATTGTGCAAACAATAATACGGGCGTCAGAAGACTTTAGGAGAACCGATACGGTTCTCCTATCTTTCATATTGGTTCTTTTTGATTAGTAAAATAATAATTTATTTTTTTATCTATTACATTTAAACTATTTGCTGATAAACGAACTTTTCTTAAAATTATATCGTCATATATTCGTTGTTTGCTAATAGTTGTTATTTGTGTAATCAAGGCAATACTGTCAATTTTCAACTTATTTATTTCATTTCCTAATTTTTCTAAATATCTCATTTGTTTTAATATAGCTTTTGAAAAATCTTCTGGTATATTATCTAATTTATCAAGTTCGTTTAATAAGTTATTAAGTTTATTGTTTTCTCTTTCTATATTGGTAGACAATATATTGTAAAGTTCACTTCCTAAACTAACACATGATTTATGATATCTTTTATTTTCTTTTTTTGATGTTAAAGGAATAACATTTAGTGTACCATTAAAAGGATTATCAAATTTATTAATTACTACACAATAATGAAGGCCTCCTAGTTCATTACCAATATTATATCCAAGATTAACCTTTATAATATCCCCTCTTTTAAATGTTTTCATTTTAGTAGTATCAAATGTTTTTTCTTCATCATGATATTCTGAAAAATCATTAATCCAATATGCTAACAAATCACTTTGTTTATATTCTTTTAATTCTATATGTTTTAAAAATGACAAATCTAATCTATTCAAGGAATTGTTTTTATGGTTAACCGCATTATTCTTTATTTCTAATTCACTATTATTTATCAATTTTATCCTCCTTTCCATTTTTATAAAATTATATTGTTTTGAAATTTATATCACTCTTATATGCATTTGTAGTTTTATTTATATGTATATATTTCTCTATGATGTACAGTATATCATAATATTTATTAAATATCAATACAAATATAAAAAATAAATAGACTCTATATTAATTAACATAGAGTCTATTATTTTTGCTAGAACTTCCAATCGATAGAAAATTCACATTCTTTACCTTTATAATCATGCCCTGCAAAAGAAAATTTTACATCTTCAGATATATTATTTATATCAGCCAATAACTCTCTAATGTAGTCATCAGCTTTCATTATATTTTCCATTCCAAATGTATCGTTATCTATGCCACATTCTCTTGGAGAAAGAGTGATATTTAATGGAACTGCCATTATATAATTATACGGTTGCATGTATCTTACAATTTCAATTGATCCAACTTTGTTAATTTGATCAATAATTGCAATTGCCTGGGTCTTTTTTTCATCAGTCCATTCTGCCATAATTATTATTTCTTCTAATTTCCGTGAAATAGCTGGAAGTTCTTTAAGCATCTTGTTAAATAATTTCAATATTGTCATATAATCCTCCTTATACTACTTGGAGGCTTTACCCTCCAAGATTTAATAACCTTTTTGGGTAACTAAAAGTATCTATATATTACTATATTTTACATACAACTTCAACATCTAATTTCAAGTTTTCACCGTTAATATTAGTTTCTGTATAATCAGCTCTTTCAGCATCATAAATAATATCCAATGCCAAAGTATCATGCTTAATTAATTCAGCATTTTGTTTGATAACATTTTCAAGCATTTCATTTCCAGCTACATAAAGATTTATCTTATCTAAAACTTCAAAACCTCTGTCTTTTCTCATGTTTTGAACTTTTGATAATACCTCTCTTACATATCCTTCTTCTTTTAATTCTTGTGTGATATGTGTGTCTAATACAACACCTATTTCGCCTTCACCTGCAAATGCAAATCCGTCTTTACCATTCATTGTGATTAGTAAGTTTTCTGAATTTAATGCAATTTGTGTATCGTCTATTTCGATGTATTCTACTCCACCGTTTTTTACTGTGTTTGCTAAGTCCATTTGATTTTTCTTAGCAATTTCTTGTTTTATTCTAGGAATTAATCTTCCATATTCTTTTCCTAAAACTGGTAGATTTGGCTTGATTTCAAAGTTTACGTAGTCTGACATCTCTGCTCCTAGTTCTACTTTTTTAACATTTAATTCTTCTTTTACTATGTCTGAATAGTATTCAGGTAGTGTGTTTACAGATATTAGCATTTCTGATAATGGTTGTCTGTTTTTGATGTTTACAGAGTTTCTTGCACTTCTTCCTAGTTTTACTATTGTGTATGCTAAGTCCATTTCTCTTTCTAGGTTAGAATCAACTGCTGTTTCGTCATATTCTGGCCATAAGCATAAGTGGATGCTTTCTGGTGCTTTTTCGTCTAATCCTACAACTAAGTTTTGATAAATTTCGTCTGTCATAAATGGTACAAATGGTGCTGCTACTTTGCATAGTGTTACTAGTACTTTGTATAGTGTTACATATGCTCCGATTTTGTCGTCTGTTAATTCTTGACTCCAGAATCTTTCTCTGTTTCTACGTACATACCAGTTTGAAAGTTCATCTGTAAAGCTTTCAATTTGAAGTGCTGCACTTGTTATATCATATTGTGATAATTTTTCGTCTACTTCTTTTACTAATGTATTTAATTTTGAAATTATCCATTTATCCATTATGTTTGTAACTTTGAAGTCACTGTATTTTAATGGGTTGAATTGGTCTATTTCTGCATATAGAACGTAGAATGAGTATACATTCCATAATGTGCTTAAAAATCCTCTTTGTGTTTCTTGTACATTGTTTAGACTAAGTCTTGTTGGTAGCCATGGTGCGCTACATGTATAGAAGTGCCATCTTGTTGCATCTGCTCCAACTGAGTCTAATAATACCATTGGGTCTACACCGTTTTTCTTTGATTTTGACATTTTTTGTCCGTGTTCATCTAGAACATGTCCTAAAACTATACAATTTTCAAATGGTGTTCTTCCAAACAATGCTGTTCCTAAAGCTGTTAATGTATAGAACCATCCTCTAGTTTGGTCAATTGCTTCTGAAATGAATCCTGCTGGGAAGTTGTTGTCAAACATTTCTTTATTTTCGAATGGGTAATGCCATTGTGCAAAAGGCATTGATCCTGAGTCAAACCAACAGTCTATAACTTCTTTTGCTCTTTTCATTTCTTTACCACATTTTGGACATTTTAAATGTACATTATCAATATATGGTTTGTGTAATTCTATATCTTCTGGGCAATCTATTGCTTTTTCTTTTAATTCTGCAATACTTCCAATACATTCTTGATGTCCACAGTTTTCGTCTTCACATGTCCAAATTGGAAGTGGTGTTCCCCAATATCTGTCTCTTGAAATTCCCCAGTCAATTACATTCTCTAAGAATTTTCCAAATCTTCCTGTTCTGATTGTGTCTGGATACCAGTTTACTTTGTTGTTATTTGCAACTAATTCGTCTCTTAGTTTGCTCATTGCAACAAACCAACTTTCTTTTGGATAGTAAAGTAATGGTGTGTCACATCTCCAACAATGTGGATATGAGTGCATGTGCTTTTCTTTGCTGAATAATTTGTTTTCGTCTGCTAACCATTTACAAATATCTTCGTTACAGTCTCTAACAAATCTACCTGCCCAAGGTTCAACTTCTGGTACGAATTTTCCTGATTTATCTACTAAATTTATAAATGTTATTCCATTTTGTTTTGCCACTAAGCTATCGTCTTCACCATATGCTGGTGCAATATGAACGATTCCAGTACCATCTGTTAATGTTACATAATCACCATGGATTACTTCAAATGCTTTTCCATCAACTTTAGCAAATGGCATTAATTGTTCATATTTTACTCCTAATAATTCTTCACCTTTGAATTCTTTAATTATTTCATATGGAGTTTCTTTTAATACTGATTCAATTAAATCTTTTGCTAAGATGTAGTTTTCATATACTGGCTCTTCGTCTGTTCCAATATTTGCTTTTATTTCTGCATATGTGTATGATTTGTTTACACATAATGCTAGGTTTGATGGCAATGTCCATGGAGTTGTTGTCCAAGCTAGTATGTATGTGTCTGGTTCAATTGCTCCATTTCCTATATTTTGACCTTCTAGAACTTTGAATTTAGCAATACATGTTAAATCTTTAACATCTTTGTAACCTTGTGCAACTTCGTGTGAAGATAAAGCTGTTCCACATCTTGGACAATATGGCATAACTTTGTGCCCTTCATATAAAAGTCCTTTTTTCCATAATTGGCTTAATGCCCACCAAACTGATTCGATGTAGTCATTGTGGTATGTTACATATGGATGTTCCATATCAACCCAATATCCTACTTTGTTTGTCATTTCTTCCCACATATGAACATATGTGAAAACACTTTCTTTACATTCTTTAACGAATTTTTCTACACCATATTCTTCAATTTGTTGTTTTCCAGAAATTCCAAGTTTTTTCTCTATTTCAAGTTCAACTGGTAATCCATGTGTATCCCATCCAGCTTTTCTTATAACTTGATATCCTTTCATAACTTTGTATCTTGGAATTATATCTTTCATAACTCTTGTTTCAATGTGTCCAACATGTGGTTTTCCGTTTGCTGTTGGTGGTCCATCATAAAATGTGAAATATCTTTTTCCTTTGTTCATGTCAAAGTTTTTCTTGATTATGTCTTTTTTCTTCCAGTTTTCTGCGACTTCTCTTTCCATTCCTACAAAGCCGTCTTTTAATTCTACCTTTTTATACATAAAAAATTCCTCCTTTTTTTTGCTTTTTATTTTTTAAAATTTTTTGCAACACTTTCTATATTTTGTAATTCAAATCTATATTTTTGTTTTACATCAGGATACTTTTCATGGTCTACTTCTGATAAAAACATTTCTTTTGGTCTTACCCATAATCCGCAATCTTCGTATAATCTTCTATATAATACCATTTCTTCTTTTGTTTCAGAATCTTTTGCTATATCTTCTACTAAATAATAGTCACCTTTAAAATGTTTATAAACACCATGTATTTTTAGTTCTTGCATCTTATTCTCTCCTTTCATTTTTTCGACTTTTTTGACACAAATTGCAAGACAAATTTGGACCGTCCCAATTTTTCAAAAAAATAAAGCTACTTCTGTCCTAATATTTAGGACGAAATAGCTTCTATTCCGCGGTACCACCTATTTTAATAATGTTCCACTATAATTTATTTTAAGTTTTATATAATCACTTATACATTTTACATTATTCTCTTATTTATCTTTAACGCAGATTTACGTTTGAACTTACTTTTTTGCTGTGTCATATTTTTTACAACACCATTAATTTGTTCAGTTCAAAAACAGTTAGGTGATAACAAATTATTTTTACTTACCAATTTTCACCAACCATTGGCTCTCTACAAGATATTGTATAATTTGTGTTGTCCTTACTTTTGTTTTTTTTTATTTTTTTTTTAGCAAAGTTGATTTGCTTTAATTTGTACATTATTATATCACATTTTTTTCATAATTCAAGTAGTTTGCATAAATTTTTACTATTTCAATTTTTCTTCAATCAAATTAGCAATTTCTTTTGCCTTTTTAGTTATATATTCTTGGTCTTCCCCTTCTATCATAACTCTAACTAAAGGTTCTGTTCCAGAAGGTCTAATTAAAACTCTACCATTTCCAGCAAATTCTTTTTCAAGTTTTTCTATTGCAGATTTAATTTCATCATCTTTATCATAATCATATTTCTTATCTGAATTTACTTTTGCATTTATTAAAACTTGTGGATACAATTTAATAATTTCTGCCATTTTTGAAGCAGTTTCATTTTCTTCCAATATTGCTTGTATTAACATTAATGATGTTAAAATTCCATCACCTGTTGGGTTGTAATCTAATAAAATTACGTGTCCAGATTGTTCCCCACCTAGGTTATATCCATCTTTAAGCATTTCTTCTAATACATATCTGTCTCCAACTTTTGTTTGAACAAGTTCTAATCCATTATCTCTTGCATATTTATGTAATCCAAGGTTACTCATAACTGTTGCTACAACTGTATCTTTTGCAAGTTTTCCTTTTTTTCTTAGATAATTTGAAACAATGGCCATTATCATGTCACCATCTATTTCGTTACCTTTTTCGTCAACTGCTAAGCATCTGTCTCCATCACCATCATATGCTACACCTAGACTTAATTTGTTTTCTACAACAAATTTTTTCAAAGAGTCTAAATGTGTTGAACCACAATTATCATTTATGTTGATTCCGTCTGGATGATTATGTATTATTTTATATTTAATTCCTAATGCTTTAAATACTTTTTCTGCAACTACTGATGTTGCACCATTTGCAGTATCTATACCAACAACAAAGTCATCTCTATTTAATTTGTCAAAATTATCATCAAAATTTTTTCTAAAAAAGTAAACATATTCATCTAATAAATCTTGTCTATACTCAGAAACGCCTATTTTGCTACTTACTGCAGTAAGTTCATCAATTTTTCCAGATTCCATTACTTCTTCTATTTCTTCTTCAAGACTGTCTGGTATTTTCATACCTTTGTTACTAAAGTATTTTATTCCATTAAATTCAAATGTGTTGTGTGATGCTGATATAACAACACTTGCATCTGCTTGCAATTTTCTTGTTAGGTATGCAACCGCTGGTGTTGGGATAACTCCTAATAATTTTACATTTGCTCCATAACTTAAAAATCCTGCTACCATAGCACTTTCTATAAGTGTTCCTGAAATTCTTGTATCTCTTCCTATTAAAATTGTAGGTGTATGATCTGTATGTTTTGATAACACATATGCTCCTGCTTTTGCTACTTTATATACTAACTCTGGTGTAAGTTCTGTGTTTGCAATTCTTCTTATACCATCTGTTCCAAAATATTTTCTCATGTTAAAAATCTCCCTTCAATATATTATAATTTTTATGCCACTTTAATCAAATTCTTGTATTTAATCTTTAGTAAATTTGATTATAAGTGGCTCCAATATATTTTTATTTTTTTAAATACTCGCTTATTAATAATTTAATTCTTTCTTTTAATGTCAATTTAAATTCTTCAGGCTCTACTATATCTATCCTTTTGTTTTGTAATGCAAGTTTTGGATTTTTTGTTGTAAGTTCCTCAAGTTTGCTTGCTCCCACTATTTCTTCTATTTCTTTTAATGCTTGTGGAATCACTTTATATACAGTATTTTGTCTATGTACATCACTTCCCAAAAAGTGAATCATATTATTTTCTAAGAATTTTCTTACTATAAATTGTGCATTTTTTCCATATTGTCCTAAAATGCTTCCATAATTTGCTTGCATTAATACTCCTTTTTGAATTAGGTCATATACAAGTTCTGGTTCTTTCTGGATAAAAGAATATCTTTCTGGATGTGCTAATACTGGTATTAGTTTATTTTCTTGCAAAGAATATATAACATCATACATGTTCATTGGTTCAGCATTTAATGGCATTTCAAATAAAACATAACAACTATTATTAATAGTTGATGCTTTTCCATCTATAAGTAATTGCATCATATTCTCTGTCATATACACTTCGTTTCCTAAATATAAATCTATATCTATTCCTTTGGCTCCTAAGTTTTCACTAATTGCCTTTACCCACATATCTCTTTCTGGTACATCAGTTTGATAATAATCTTCTATATAATGTGATGTTAATACTATCCCCTCAAATCCTGCTTCTTTTGCTTCTTTTAATAGATTAAATGTTTCTTCTATGCTTCTAGATCCATCATCTATGTTTGGTATTATATGTGAATGAAAGTCTATCATTTGTTGTTCTCCCTCTTCTTCCTAGTTTAAATTTTTCTTCTCATTGTCCAAATATGAATTTATCTGTTGTAATATTTCTTGTGATTTATTCACATTATCATTTGAATTATTATTTAAGAAACTTGGTTTTTCCATGCTTTCTTCTATATTACTTCTATTTTCATCCATATTGTCTATATTATTTCGATTTTGTTTAAATATTTCATTTTTATAATTTTCATTATTTTGTTTTAAAACATTATATGTTTTATCTTTTATTTCTCTTCTACTTTCTGAATGTAAAGTAGATCCTGATGTTGATGCATAATAGTAATTTTCGTTGTATTTTTTTATTGATACAGGCATTTTATTTATTACTACTCCTGCTAAATGTCCTCCAACATTTTGAATATTTTTTATTACTCTTTCTAAGTTATCTTTTCTTGTTTCTTTATGTGCTGTTACTATAACTGTTGAATCAACTATTCTTGACAAAATAACTGAGTCTGTAACTAATTCGCAAGGTGTTCCATCTATTACTATTACGTCGCAAGCCTGTTTTAGGTCTTCTAGTAATTTATTCATTTGTGGTGAAACTAATAGTTCTGATGGATTTGGTGGTACATTTCCTGCTGACATTAATAATAAATTTTCAATTTCAGTTTTTTGTAAATAATTAATTACATCTGGTTCTTGTCCTTCTTTTACGTCTATACCTGATAAATAATTAGAAAGTCCTGGGCGTGGTGATGCTCCAAATATTGTGTATTGTCTTCCTTTTCTCATGTCTGCATCTATTAATATTACTTTGTTTCCTGCTTGTGCAAAAGTTACTGCTAAATTTGATGCTACCCAACTTTTTCCTTCACTTGGAAATGTTGATGTTATCAAAAGAGTTTTTAATTTTTTGTTTGTGCTCATAAATTGTATGTTTGTTCTTAATGTTCTAAATACTTCTGATACAGGTGATTTTGGATCTCTTTGTGTTATTAATTCTTTTTTTAATTTCATTATTTTTTCTTTCCTCCTTTGCTTTTAGCAGGTTCAAAATTATATAATGGTATGCTTGCAAGAACTGGCACTTTAAATTGTTTTTCAACTTCTTCTGCTGTTTTTATTGTTGTATCTAACATATTTGCAACTAATACATAACCAACTGCAACTACAATTCCTATAAATGCAAATATCATTATATCTTTTGGATGATTGATATTTGATGGAGCAGATGTAACTTCTGCTTCATCAACTATTTGGATATTGTTTAAGTTATATAATTCTGTTATTTTTTTCATAAACACTTTTGCTGTTTCACTTGCTAATTTTGCTGCAGATGTTGCATTTTCGTTTGATACAGATATTTTTATTATTTCTGTATCTTTTTCTTGTGTTACTGTTATGTTGTTTTTTAATTCTTCTTCACTTATGTTTATTCCAACATTAGAAATAACTTCTCTTATAATGCTTTTGCTTTGTACAAGTGCACTATATGTTGATACTAATTTTGAGTTTAATGTTACATCTGTTGTTGTTATTGTATTAGTTTTGCTTGATGTGTTTCCTGTTGCTAATAAAAGTGTTGTTGATGACGTGTATTTAGGTTTTACAAACCCTGTTGTGTAAATAACTCCAAGTAGTATAAATATTAATACTATTAATATTATCTGTGTTTTTTTGTTCCAAAATAATGTTAGTAATTCTTTTAAATCAATTTCTTCTCCCATGTTTTTCTCCTTTTATTTTTTGATATCTCTTATTTTATCATACCTGAATTTTTGTATCAAGTGTTTAGAAAAATTTATGTTTTTTTATTGTGATTTTTTTGATTTTATTTTTTCTTACAAAAAAATATATTGTTACATTTGATACATGTATTTTATAAAGTCTTGTTTTGCTTTTTCAGTATCTGTGACATATAAATATGCACCGTTTTCAAATATTTCATTACTGTAGTCTAATGCAGGTAGCATTACTGATGTAATGTTATTTAAGTATTCATCTTTATTTGATATAAAGTTTGGTAACATTGTTGTATATTTTGAAACATCAATATTTGTTGTTACTTGGCTTAATATTAGGTCCACAATTCTTGAAATTTCTTTTGGGTCTTTGCTTGCTATTTTGTTCATCATAGATATAAAGACATCTCTTTGTCTTCTTGTTCTTCCATAGTCTCCATGTTCACCGTCTTTTTTATTTGTTCCTGACATTCTTTCTTTTACATAAGATGCTGCTTGTTCTCCTGTAAGTGTTACTTTTCCATATGTTGTAAGTTTTTGCGTTGGCTTTCCTGAAAATTTATAGAACATATCTACATACTCATTTACCCATTTCATTTCATCTTGTGTAACATTTACTTCAACTCCGCCTAATTCGTTTATTATATCATACATTGAAGATATATTTATTGTTACGTATTCTTTTAGATTTAGTCCAAATGTTGTATTTACTGTTTTTAATGCTAATTCTTCTTTTCCTGTTGCAAATGCAGTATTTATTTTATACCTATGGTCCATACCTTCTATATTTGCAGCAGTGTCTCTTGGGATGCTTATTAATTTTATGCTTTTGTATTTTGGGTTAATAGATATTATTATCATTGCATCACTATTTCCTGCATATGTATTGTCCATATTTTTTGAATCTGATCCTAATAACATGATGTTTATTACTTGGTCGTATTCTTTTTGTGTTAGTCCTTCTGTTTCGCTATACATGTTTTCGTTTATTCCTATATTGTTTTCGTCTATTTCTTGAAAGTTTATCTTTGATAGTTTTCCATGTATAAATGTTCCTGCTACTATTGCTGCTATTATAATTATTACTAATATGGTTAATAGTATTATTTTGATTATTTTTCCTTTTTTGCTTTTTTGTTTTTTGTTTTCTTTTTTGCTTTCTGAGTGTTTTCCATTTTGGCTTTGTTTTATTTCTTTTTCTTTTTCCATTTTGGTCTCCTCTTTTTTATTTTTTACCTATATATCTTATATTTTTTTTGGCAAAATGTAAAGAGTTTTTGTGATATTTTGTTTTTTTATAATTTTTGTTTTAATTATAGAAAAAAACTAACTATAGATTTTTTCTATAATTAGTTTTGCTTTTATCAAAACTATTTATTTATCAAGTAACCATTCCAGAGCATTTCTAATTTTTATTCCATCTTCATTTGCTAAAGGTATTTTATCTGATGTTAATATAATTTTCTCATAATTATCCTCTATCTTTTTTAATGATCGTAATTCTCTATCTAATATCTTTGTATCATTTTCATCTATTCCTTTTAAAGTTTCAGCGACTTGAACATATATTCTTCCATCTTTATTTATAGCGACAAAATCCACTTCATATTCATCTATTTTTCCTATATATACATCATAGCCCCTTCTTAAAAGTTCAAAATATACAACATTTTCTAATATATGTCCAAAATCTCCTACTTTTCTTCCTAGCATAAAATATCTAAATCCCAAATCTGACACATAATATTTTCCTTGAGTTTTTAAATATTCTTTTCCTTTTATATCATATCTTGAGGCTTTATATAAGAAGAAACTTTCCATAAATCCCTCTAAGTATCTTTCAACTGTCCTTACATTTATATCTTTGCCATCACTTATCATCGTATTTGCTATATTATTAGTAGATACAAGACTACCAATATTATCCATAGCAAAATTAGCAACATTTCTAAGCATCGTTTCATCTTGTATTTTTTTTCTTGTCATAACGTCTTTTATTATTATGTCATTATATACACTACTTAAATACATATTTACATCATCTTCTGTATCTAATGAAGTAGTGTATGGAAGTGAACCTATTGAAATATATTTTTGATATAATTCTTCATTATTTAAATCTTTATAAGCTTCTTTATATTCTTTAAAAGATAACGGTAACATTTTAATTTCTATATATCTGCCAGATAAGAGTGTTGCAAGTTCACTTGATAAAAGATTTGCATTTGAACCAGTTATATATAAATCAACATTTTTCTTTATATATAAACTATCAACGGCTTTTTGAAATTCATTTACTTTTTGAACCTCATCTATAAATATATAATATTTTTTCTTGTCTTTTAATTTACCATTTATATATTTATATAAAGTCATATAATCAGTTATAAAGTTATATTCCAAGTCTTCTAGATTAATATTTATTATTTGATTTTCTTCTACTCCGTTTTCTTTTAAGTATTCTTGAAATATTTCAAGTAATGTGGACTTACCACATCTTCTTATTCCGGTTATAACTTTTATTAATTCTTTATCTTTAAATCTTTTTAATATATTTAAGTATTCATCTCTAGCAATCATAAAAAGTACCTCCTTTTTTTATTACTATTATACACCATTTCAATGTAAAAGTAAAGTTTTTGTAGTTTAATACAAAAACTTTCTATTTTTTGGTTATTTTTGTACTGTGCTTTGTGTCTAAATTAATATAAACTTATAATATCATTATATTCAATTTTTAAGATTTTTATAATTTATTTTTGTTGTACTTATAATGTGTCTTTATTAGAAATTTTTCAATTTTTGGAAAAAGATTTTTCACTTTTTTAATTATAGAAAAAAACTAATTATAGATTTTTTATAATTAGTTTTTGCTTTTATTTTTTGTACTGCAATTATATCTCCACAAATTTTGCATAACTGAAATCTATAACTTCGTTTGGTTTAGTATCTGTATATGCCTTTTCATTATGCATATAGTTAATTAATTCTTTAGTCGTAAAATTCTTAAATTTGTTTATTACCCTATCGCAGATCTCTTTTTCGCTTTCTGTTAGTTTTACTTTTAATTTGTAATTTTCATTTGGTAATATATGATAACTAACAGAATAATTTTCTTTATCTATTATCTCTTCTTCTACTTTTATTGATGGTAATTTCAAAAGTTCGTCATATGCAATTGGTAATGCTCCCATCTTTTGGTGTGTATATACTAATCCTGTTAGACTTTTTTTCTTTTCTTTGTATGCAATTGAATCTATATACCATAATAATTTCATTAATTTTACTTTATATAAATGAGGATAATATTGTGAAATATAATTTATTATTGCTTCTGTTTTATTTATTTCTAATGATGTGTTTCCATTTTCAGTATTTTTTTCTAAAAAGTTCACATATTTAGCCTCTATTTCTTGCTCGTTTAAGTAGTTAAGTGTTTCTTTAACTATTACAGTTTTTATATTGTTTTCTATTGTTTCGTATCTTTCTTCTTTTTGGAATTTTTCTTTGTTGTTTTCTAAATATTCTAATGCTATTAGTGCATTCTCATCTATTAATCTCATTATTTTGTCGTGTGCTTCGTCTTGTATTTGCTTTGTTTCGTATCTTGTTACTGTTACATCTCCTACTCCAAGAAGTTTAGCCATTTCTAGTTGTGTTATTTTGTATTTATTTCTTATTTGCTTTATTTCTTTTGAGGTTAATAGATTGTTTTGAAATCTATACGCATCTCTTGCATTTTGCAGATTTTCATCCATTATTTCTGCATTTACATACTCATTTTCTTCTTCATTTGTTTGTGTACATTGTAAATATATTTCTTCGTATTCAATTACTTTGTCTTTTATTTTTATTTTGTTTGTTCTTTTTCTTTTTTCTACAAAATGCTCTTTGTTACATATTGGACAATTTACTTTAATCTTTTCTATTAATTTTTCCATAATACTTACCTCTTTTTTTTGAACATATTTTGTTTGACATATTATCACCTGAATTTATTATAAACTATCAATTGATAGTTGTCAAGAAATTGAATTAAAAATTGAATAAAAATATTAAAAATAAATAATAGCCACTTTTTATAAATTATGGTTATTATTTATTTTTACATTCACTGTATGTAATTAACTCTTTTTATTATAAATATAATTATTGAGCACATTTCTGACAAGGCGTTAAACCTCTTGCTTTTGCTTTATTTAAAGTAGATGCTGTTGAATTTTTTCCACCACAAGTTGATATATAGTGATATCTTTTTCCTGTTGGTGTTACATATACAGTTCTACTATTATCATTTGATGTTGTTGAAGTCGATGTATTAACTTTTTTCTTAGTTGTTGTCGAAGTACTACTTTTTGATGTAGATGTACTGCTTTTTGTTGTAGTTGTTCCTGTGCTACTGCTTTGTGGATTTGTACTTTTACTGTTTGTAGCAGTCTGTGGCTGTTGACTTTTATTTGTCCCCTGAGTATCAGTCTGATTTTGATTATCATTTTCTTCTTGTGTTGTACTTTGACTTACGTTGTTTTCAGTATTTGTTGTATTGTTTGTGTTTACTTCATTTTTTGAATTTGTTGTGTTAGTTATACTTGAGTTGTATACACTATTTTTTGTTGCATTTATTGTTGTGTTTGCTTCTACTGTATTATTTTTGCTATTTTTGTTTGATGTTAGTGAGTTTATAATTGTTATTAATAGTATTATGCCAATTCCCCATATTGCTATTTTGCTCCCCTTTTTATCCATTTTTTATTTCCCCTTTTTTATTTTTGTTGTACTTATAATATACCTTTATTGGAAATTTGTCAAATTTTGGAAAATATTTTTTCAAATCTTCTACATAATAAAACTTATAAAGCAGTTTTTACGTGTATCATAATTTTATATATTAGAAAAAATTGCATAACATCCTTATATAGAAAAAAATAATTATAGTTTTTCCTATAATTATTTTATAAATTTTGTATATTTTGTCATATATCTTATAAACTTTTACATAAATAATATGCTTTATAACTATTAATCAAATTTTCATTCCATATTTCTTCAGTTTCAAAAGTATTTTCTTTATTGTATTTATTACATCTATACATTTTTTCTTTATGTTTTACTATTTTGCCTTTTATTTCTATTTTTCTTTCTTCTTCTATTAATTCTACATTGTGTTCTTCTTCACATATTGAGCAAAACATTTTTACACCACTTAATATTTTAATTTTATTTTCCATGTTTTTTCTCCTTATCTATATAAAAATCAAAGTTTGTATTTCTAATAGCAAAAATATCTGTATAATTTATCTTTTATTATACCCTCTTCTTAGATACTATTAAATATATTTTATTTAAAATTTAAATTCTTCAATTTCCTATCCAAGTTGTCATAACCCCCTTTTACGGATGTATTTGCAAAATTTATAGAACCTAAAATAGAATTCTTTATGTTTCTACTTATTCTTTTATTTTTTTTACAATTTCTTATACTCTTTTTAATTTTATATCTTGTTTTATTTGGTATAACTAATTGATGTTCTGGTGATATTACATATCCAGTTACTTTTTTAAATTCTTTTGGACCATATTTTATGGTTTTTTTAACATTTAATTTATGTCCATGTTTTGATATAATATTTTTTATTCTCTCAATTTGATTACTATATATTGGATTCTGGGATGATATTGTTATATCATCAACATAAAAAGAGCATTTCAAGTTTTGACTATTGGTAAATTTAATTATTTCATCATACATGTCAACATTTGCTAAATATGCTAATATTTGGCTTGTTGGTGTCCCAGATGGTAAATGATTAACATTTCTAATCTTTTTATTTTTAACAAAATCATTGACGCCTGTCTCAATGACATTAAAGCTATCTTTAAAATTAACTGTTGTAAAATCTGTTATTAATTTAGCTACATCTGGTTTCATTTTTAGTTTTTTTAAGAAAAAATTGTAAATTTTTTCTCTATGTGTATTTGGAAAGAATTTACTTAAATCTAATTTTTGCATATATAATGCATCCTTATGAAATAAAGCATTTTCTTTTGCACTTTTACCGTTTAACTCCTGAAAATAAATATTCTGGATATTCTAGTTCATATAATTTATTCAATATTATACTTTGAATGTTTTTTATATTTCCTCTTGGTTTTTCTAATAGTCTTTTATCTTCGATACATATTTTGTATTTGTTTTTAATATTATTTTTAGTCTCTTTATTAAATCCTAATTTATTGTATAAATCTCTTTTTCTTTTTATTTTATATAGTGAACATCCTTTAAAATTCATTATTTTCTCCTTTTTCTCTTATAAGTAGATTCTTTCAAATCTATTTATAACAAAAAAAGTTTAATTAGCTTTAGTAAAGAAATCAATATTCATAATCACTTTTTTCCCTTTTTTAATAATGGAAAAATGTAATTTGATTATAACCTCAAAACTAAAAAAACCAGTAATTAAGTATTTAATTACTTCTTTTAAAATTTCTTCACTAAACCCACAAATTTTCCCAATTCGCATTATGAAACATATACATATAGTCAAAAATAATAAATTTGCTATCTGTTTTGAGATTTTCATAATAATTTCACCTCCTTTTTTTAGATTAGCCTTCTTATCAAAGAGATAAAAAGTCTCCCTTGTCCTAATCTTTTGAAAGTGAACAGCTTATTTGTGGTTTTCTAATTAAACTTATTGCCGGACATACGAATAACTCCCTTAGTATATGCAATATTAGTCACATAATTGGTTACAAATATTTCTACAATAAAATATATTTGATATTTTAGTTATATTTGTGTCCGATTATTTCCTTGTGTTATACAGTATTATCCGCTATTGTGATGTTACAGCATTTGATATGATATAGTATTAAATTTTGAATGTACTTTTCTTCCTCTGCAGCCCCAATAGTATGCAGAATACTTTTTTTGTATTCTTCATTGATTTTCACCAACCATAAAAGGGAGTATTTTCGAGCTTCTTTGGGAATAATTTTATTATATGATAGTATTTTATTATTGTCAATCCTCTAAAAAATTTTTTATGAATAAAAATATTAAAAATAAATAATAGCCACCTTTTATAAATTATGGTTATTTTGCTCCTTTTTTTATTCATTTTCCCTTTTTATTTCTGTTGTAGTTATAATGTGCATTTATTATAAATTTGTCAAATTTCAGAAAATTTTGACAAATTTATAACCACAAAAAAGGTGATTATAAAAACAACCCAAAATTAAATTCTGAGTTGTTTTAAAAATTATTTCAATTTAATCATTTTATATCTAGCAAAACTAAATACACCAGAAATCACAATAATTAATACTGCCAAAATCATAACATTTTTAAGACCCGCTTTAGGAAGACTACCTTTTGCTTTGCTAGGATCTACAGTGTTATTATCTTTGCTTTGTACCTTATCTATTGAATTTTGATCATCTATTGTGTTGTTATCAGGTATTTTGTTTTCGTCACTTTCTGATTTATCTTGTTTTGGATCTTCACTTTGGGTTTTATTTGTTACAGTAATAGTTTTATTAAAAGTAAAATCGTTTGTTTCATCTGTTAATTTGATATTGTTTAATTTAATAGTTCCTGTTGCATCTTTTGCTACACTGTTTTTTAAAGTAAATGTTAATTTTGCAATTACTGTGTTTGCTTTAGCACTTGTTGTATCTCCTAATATTTTTTTAGTGGTTGGCTCATATGATGCAGTCCAGTCGTTTTGACCTTTTACTTCTACTTTTTCGAACATATTTGAGTCATATTCTAGTGTTCCCTCGTATGCTAAAACTATATTGCTTCCTGTTGAAACTAGATTACTTATATTTCCTAATGTAATTGTTACTTCTATTGTTTTGTCAGTGCTTGTAACTGTGGTTTTGTTTGCTGTTATTGTTAATTCCGCAGTTGGTGTTCCTGCTGCAAATGATATGTTTGCTACCAATAGTGTTATTATCATAAATATACTTAATATAATATTTTTTCTCATTTTTCATCTCTCCAATACTAATTTTTTACACATTTCTGCTTTTTATATTAATATTGTACCATTTTCGTTTTTCTTTGTAAATGTTCTTTATATTAAGTTTATGTTACAGTTTTATTACAATTTTGTTACTGAGTTAGTAAGATAATTCTCATTTTTACCAAATCTTTTATGCTTATTTCTTTTCCATCTATGTTTGTGTCTGCTGCCATTTCTTCGCTTTCGTCTAAATTATTACCTAATAGTAAGAATTTTCTCATTTTTACTAGGTCTTTTATATCCACTTTGCCGTCTTTATTTAGGTCACCACGTACAATTAATGTATATTTGTTTCCACTTTCTGTTTCTAATATATCCCCTGTTGCAATGTTATCGCTATTTTGTATTTCTGTATCTTTTCTCTTTATTGTATATTTTTCGTCTACTTGCAATTTTCCTTTTAATGTTTCTACTGATGTTTCACCTTTTATGTTTTTTATTGTGTTGTTTTCTATTTTGTATTTTTCATCTTCAGGATATGCTATTACAAAATTGATGCTTGTTTCGTTTCCTGCTTTGTCTGTTGCTTTTAGTTGATATATTCCTTCTTGTGTTATTGCGGTGTTTTGTTTGTAGTTTTCTACTTCTTGTCCGTCTTTTATTAGTTTTACTTCTGATAGGTTTTCGTCTGTTATTTGTGGTGTTATACTTTCTTTGTATTTTCCACCTTGTTCTATTCCGGTTATTTGTGGTGGTGTTTTGTCTATGTTGGTTACTTGTGCTTGTATTGATAATTTTCTTTCTTTTATTTCATATTCAAATGTAAATACTCCATTCTCTTTAAAAATGTAATCTCTTTTGTTTGAGTTATTTAATATTTTTATATTTGCATTTGTTTTAATTGCTGCTATTACATTTTTGTTAGTTAATTTTTGCTCAGAATATTCTATCTGTACTGGATTTTCGTTTATGTACTGCTCTATTTTTTTATCTATAATACTTTTTGACCATGTATCCAACATTGTTGCATATAAATAATCCGCATATGAAGTTGCTTCTTTGCTCAAAATGTCATTTCCTATATTTAATAAAAGTGATAAATTTTCAATGTTTAGATCCTGACAATTATCTATTCTTTCTTGTGCTTGTTCAATATATTTTTCTATATCTTTTTTATTAAATTGGTTTGATATTTCTGCTTTATTATATATGTTATCTATCTGATGTGCTAATTCATTTAGATTCTTTATTGTCTGTTCCATTTCTTTATTAGTAATTTTTCCTTCTACATTAGCCTTTAGTGTATTCACTTCAATTGTATAAATATCGTCTGTTATTTCCTTTAAAATATTTTCATTTAAAGTATTCAATTGTGTACTTTCTATTCTATTCTTTATATCATTTAAATCATTTGTTGCATTAGTTATTTTAGATAAAGTAATTGTATTTTCGTTTATATATTTATTATAATTGTCTATAATTGGTTGCTTTATTTCATCATAACTAAATTCTTTTTCTAAATTCTCATAATATTCTTTTATTTTATTATAATCATTTGAATTCAATATTTCTGTATTTGATACTTGTTTTATTTGTTTATCTGTTAATAATTTAAAGGTTGAATTTTGATCTTGGTTGTATTCTTTTAATATTGAACGGTCTTGATAATTACCCTTTCTAATAAATAATGTTGTATCATCTGCCATATACATATGATTATTATCTGATTCTATGGTACCTGAAAAATGTTCTTTTGTAATAGGGTTATTGACATATGTATTAAAATTATTTCTATAATTATAATATGTATTATTCTTTATCTCAATATTTGCATCTTGTGGTAAAGAATAATCAGACCATAATACTAGTATAGAAGCAGATAATTTATCTGGTCTCACAATGTATCCCCAACCACGTCCTTGATTTATTGATATATTATTATTTATTAATTGTTCTGTTAATTTTGTTTTAGTATTACTATCATTTTTATTGTATGAAAACATTTCAACATCATATGTATCATTTATAAATATATTATTTTTACATATATTGTTCTCAAATCCTGTATTCGTTGTATTTCCCTGCACGGTATATCCTGCATCATATATATTTCTTATTATACAATTTTCTACTAATGTATTTTCTGCTTGATTCCAAAATTCAATTCCATTTCCATATCTTGTGAATGTATTTATATTTTGTACACTTCCTCCGATATTTTGAATAATACAATTTTTTATATATACATTTTTTAGTTCATCATCCTTTTTTACTATACCATGTGCTCCTGTATCTTGTATATTTAAACCTGTTATTATTGTATTAGATGATATTCTTACTAAATTATTCCTAGAAACGAATTTTATTCTTCCAAACTTTTGACTAGGATTTATAATTGATTTTATATAAAGGTAATTATTTTCACAATAAAAATCATTTTCATCTTCTAATAATTCTTTTGACTTTTTTCTTTTTCCATAAATATTTCCATTTTCATCTTCTAAGAATCCTATATTATAAGGTTGCCAATATGTCCTTCCAATTCCATAAAAATTTGAGTAATTTGATAAATCAATTTTATATAAACCTTCTTCATCATATACCCATGCATTACTATTTACTAAAATATTAGCTCCACTTATTATCGGCTTTTCCTCGCTTTCTCCGTATGTTCCTATATAAAACATTTTTTCATCAGTTGCGTCTACATTAAAATTTATAACACCATAAAATATATCCCCTCTTTTAAAAAGAACTTTTTCATTTCCATAATACGTTTTTTTATTTGCTTCATTTAAAGACATTGGATTATTTATATCAGTTCCATCATTAGATATTCCATCTGCTGAAACATAGTATGTTTTTATTTCCTTATCTTCTTTTTCAATACTTTCTGAAAAATTAATACTTGCTTGTTGCAAATTTGCAATTTTTTGTTCATACTCTATTTTTTTCTTACTATACTTCAAATTTTTTATAATTATTATGATTAATAATAGTACTATACATATATTGATTGACAATATTAATCTTCTAAATTTTATTTTTTTTATCATTCTATTATTATAGCTAATTATTAATCACCTCTTCTTTATAAATATATACATAAATCTCCATTATTATTATAAAATATTGCTTAATTCTTGTAAAGGCTTGTAACATAAATGTAAAAAAAATGAAATATTTTAGTAATATTTCACTTTTTTATAATTTTTTTTATAATTTTTTTACACTTGTTAGCAACTAATATATGTATAGGAATTTTATATGTATATTTCATTACTAATTTATCAAATTGAAGTATATCTAAATTTTCAAAAAATTTTTTTCTATTTTTATCAATTTTTGAAGAATATATCATACTTGGGTTATATTTTATAGCCTCATTAACATCTTCGACTGCTTTACATTCTATATTTTCTTTTATATTTCTAAATAACTCTTCACCTTTTCGAGAATTTATTATAACTAACGATGTTCCTATATTATCATACATTTCTGGTAAAACTTTTTCTACCCCCCAAAAATCTCCTAGTGTTATATCAGACATTCTATTTATTTTTTTGAATTTACAATTATAACATGAATCTCTTAATGAAGTATTTTTTAAAAATGCTTGTAAATATGGATCTTTTTTTAAGTTCTCCTTATATTGAAAATCGACATATTCAAATTTCATATTAAATTCTTTCCAACCATCATCTTTATTTCTAAAATAAATATTAACAGGTTTTTTATTTATTTTTTTTTGTCTGAATTCTAAATATTTTTTCCAAACCAATGGAGATGGAACTCCATTGCAAATAAAATCTTGAGTATATAACTTCTCATATTCTTTTACTAAATATTTTTTTAATCCTTCTATTTGACATGGTGTTCCTGTAAATAATACATATTTCCCTTGATTCAAGAATTTTTTTACATCACTATAGCAACTTCCTATTGTACTTTGTACATATTTAGAGCCCCTAAACTTATTTAATTCATTTTTATTATCTATATAGGTATGTATTACATTATAATTTGAATCAAATGTGGCCCCAAATACAACGCCATTATTTTTTAGAATTTCTTCTGCAAGTATTGAAAAAACACCTCCAGATGAACTTTCTTTTCGAACTTTATCATTTTTATTAATGCATGCATATGCATATGGTACATTTTCAATTTTATTTTGGTTTAAGATAGGACATACTTTTTTACACAAGTCGCAATTAATACATAATTCTTGTTTTACCACTGGATATGCAAAGCCTTTTTCATCACCCTCCATTGTTATAGCATTTTGTGGACAAATATTATAACATGCCGAACATCCACAACAATCATCTTTCTTCTCTATTTTTATCATTCTATCCACCTCTATTTTTTATATTAAATATTTTTTTTACCAAACGCATTGTTTCATAAAATTCTTTTTTTCTAAAATTTAAGATTATAAAAATCAAATTAAAAACAACAATGCATATAATTCCCTTAACTATTAATGTTATTACACTAACTTGATGTATAAAACTTGAGATATAATAACATATACCTACTATACATGCTACTGACATTATATATTTTAATAATTCTATAATATATTCCTTTAAATTTAATCTAAATACTTCTTTAGATAAGTTATGTAAAAGCCATGGTATCCCTATTATAGCACTAGATATTACTGTTGATAATATTACCCCATATAGCCCTATATAATTAACTAATATTAAATTTAAAATCAAATTAGTTCCTGCTGTAATCAAAGGCCTAAATCTATCGCTGTGCCATATTCCTGCTGCATCTTTATATAAATTTAATAGAGCATTTATCTCATATATAAAATAATAAATTACTAAACATACTACAATTGGAATATCAAGAAGTAATTCTCTTCCTACCCATAATTCCATAAATGTCTGGAACATACACATCAATGAACTGGCACAAAATCCAGCAATCCATACTATTATAAAAGTAAACTTTTTTAAATCATTATAATTCTTTTCTTTGCTTTCAACAATCAAACTATTTCCTATTCCCGCCGTACATGCAGAAAAAATAACTCCTACAATTCCTATTATAGCTGTTAATATATAATAATAATTTTGATAAATAGCTAATACCTTTAAGCCTAAAAAAGATGATATAACTATTGAATCAGCTGAGTTTACTATTATTCCGCCTATTTTAGCAGTAAACAAGTTTCTAACTCTTCTATTTATCTTTTTTATTTCTTCTTTTTCTAGTTTTCCATATGCCTTATATTGTGGATACATAATATTAGATTTATATGCTGTAATTACATTTATAAATATCTGTGCTAATAATAAAAACACTACATACAAATAATAATTTTTTATAACACATATTGCTATAATCTGTAATATATATTGTATTGTATTAACCAAAATAGTTACTTTACTTATTATATCTTGTCTTTGATGTGCTTGTAATATACTATTTTTATATGCAAATAACCAATATGAAAAAACTGTAGCCAATAAGTTTAAAATATACAAAATATATATATTCATATCTTTAGGTAAATCATTTTTTATAAGATATGGTACAAATGGACATAAAATTAATCCAACTACCAATACTACTATTCCTATAAATCTATAATATATCTTATATAGTTGCATTAATGCACATATTTTTTTATCATCATCTTCTGAAATAGGCTTATACATACTAAAAACCATTGCACTGCCCACACCAAGCTCTGCAAGATTTAAAACTTGTAATATTGATGTAAATAAACTATTTAAACCTAAATATTCTATTCCCAATGAATATATCATTGCAGTTCTAATAAAAAATGGAACTAATATTTGATATAATTTTAGTATAACTCCAAATATAATATTTTTTGTTGCATTTTTAGTTCGTTCTATTCTCATAAAATTTCCTTTCTATTTTATATCTAGTGCATTTTTAATAAAAATCTTAGTTTTATCTCTTTCATTTTCTAATATTTTATAAGCTTGAGAATAATCATATTTCAACTTATCATCAGTTATGTTTTCATTAACCTCTCTGTCCTCCAACTTAAACTTATTTAATAGTGTTTCTATTCTAGAATTCATTTTATTCACATTCCCTTCTCTTTGAAAAACTAAAAATGGTCTATTATACAAAATAGAAAACACACATGAATGAAATGAATCTGTGCAAATTAATATTGCATTTTTCTCCAAATAAAGAAATTCGCTTGGACCAGTTTGATAAAATGGACTATTTTTATCCAAAATATTTATTATTTCACAATTATTCTTTTGGGCTATTTCTTCTATTTTTCCTTTTTTATCCATAGAAAGATTTCCTAAGAAATATGTAAGTATATATCTCTTATTTTTTAAATTGTCTAATTGTTTTGGTTTTTTTGCTACTTTATCCCATTCATCAGCAGTTAATAACATTGTCGGATCTATTAATACTTCTACATCATTTCTTGGTAATATATCATTTATAATTCTTTTTCCAGCCTCTTCTCTAACAGATATTGATTTAAATTTATATAATTCTTTTTTTATTTTTTTCTTGTCTTCTTTTGAAATACAATTAACCCCAAAACTAGCTGATAAACTTATCCTTTGCTTACTATCTGCAAAATTTAATAAATCAACATCTCTTAATCTTCCAATATTAGGATTCCATACTTGATCACTTCCAACAATAAAATAATCATACTTGTTTTTTATATGTGAAAATGCTGTTATTTTATTCTCTGAAAATTTTATATTATTATTAAAAACTTTAAAACATCTATCTCTTTCAGTTAAATTATGTTTATTTTCTTTTAATTTCTTTTTTATTAATCTTAATATAAATTTCTTTTTATCATTATATACTTCTGCATTTCTTAACGTTTCTACTTCAAAACCTAATCTTTTTAAATATTCTTGAACTGCATAGTTTTGCAATCTATTTCCATAATTATTATTATCATTAATTGTTATTATACCTATTCTTTTCATAGTTGATCTCCTTTTTATTATTGCCAAAAAAAGCTATAAGGAACTGTTTCCCCTGAGTTTCCATAAGCAAAATAGTAATACCAATAAAAAATATAATATAAAACAAAAAACATTTTCATAATAATATTATAATTTTTATTTGGATGTGCATTACAAAGTTCTGGAATTAATACTATATTAAAAATTTGAAAAATATAACTCATACGTTCTCCATATGTTGATGCAGATGCAAATTGCGCAAATGCAAGTGACATAACAAACATTATAATATACATATAAGAATTTTTATTTTCTTTTACATAATATTTCCCTGATATAATTAATGCAATTATTATTGGAAATCCTCTTATTATTTTTGATGCCATAAAAGTAATCTTTCCACTTGTCCATCCAGAATAATCTTTTATTCCCAAAATTGAAAACATGTTTATAAATAAATTAGCATTTAATATTAAAATAATCGAAACTAGAGTAAAACCTATTACAATAACTGCTTTTAATCTTATTCTAAAATTATTTATTTTTATACAAGCTTCTTTTTTTTCATTAAAATTTAATATTTTATATATAAAATAAATTAAAATACTAAATATTGATGAATTATGAAAAAAGTATGCTATAAATAAATTCAAGAAAAATTTTATTGTTCCTATATTTTTCCTATCATACATTAAGCAAGCTGTTCCATAAAATATAAATGCAATTGCTATATACTGTCTCATAGTATTTAATCCTACATTAAAAAAAGAAAAATAAAAAATAAACATTGCAAAACAAATATTTTTTTTAGTTTTATCAATCTTTTTTAACCCATAATAAATTGGAACACTGATAAGTACCTGGATTCCAAACATTACCATTTGGATATTATCGGTTAACTTTTGAGTAAAATATATAAATAGTGTAAAAGCACTTTCAAAATCAGCTACATATTTTATTCTATATATCCACCACCATTTGCAAGTCAAAAATTCGTTATAACTACTTGATTGTTTAGCAAAATTAAATAATTGTTGTACATATACTTCCACATCTGTTCCTACTTTTGTATTTCTTAAACCTGCTAAAATACAAGGTATTATAATTGCTAAAATATTAAAAGTTTTTTTTAATATTTTATTATTAATCTGATTAGCTATTTTTAATAAACTACATGATATAATAAAAGTTATAATATATATTAGCATTTTTTTCCCTTTCTAAAATTTATAATTATTTTTTATATAGTTCATATAAATATTTCTTATTTTTCCAAGCATAGATATTAACATCCAACTTTCATTTTTTATTAATATTTTTTTTAATCGAATTGCCATATTTGAATTACTTATTTTCAAATTCTCAGAAAATTTTACTATTTTCTTTAAATAGTTTATATATTTTTTATAACCGTTCGAGCATAAAACTAAACTATATGAAAACATAGCATTAAAATAATTTATATTTAACATTTCTTTCTTATTTTCTTTATCTGTAAAATCATTCTTTTGTATTAGTTCCATTTTTTTATTATATAATGCCTCTGAATTTTCAATTACTTTTTGTGGAAATTTTAATAACCTATTATTATATGTTCTATAGTCAAATTTATACCCATATATAACTTTATCTGTATAAAATATTCTTGGTCCATATTGTAAAAGTTCTAAATTAAATAATGCATCTTCTCCTTGTATAAAATTTGTATTAAATTTTATATTATTATCAATTACATATTGTGTTCTAATAATCTTAGCAAATGGACTATGTAATTTATTTCTTATGGCAAATTCCTCAATTGCATTTTCAACACTTATATATTGGCTATTGCAATTAAATTCTTTATTTTTTTCAATTTTATTCTTATTTATTACATTTTTATCAAAAACAATTATATCTGAATCTAAATAAAAGATTCTGGAATCTAAGCAATCTGAATATATATAATCATCTGAATCAACAAACATTATATATTTTCCTTTTGCTCTTGAAATTCCAAGATTTCTTGCAGAACTCACACCTTTATTCTCCTGATATATATACTTAATTTTACTATCCCAAATTAATTCTTTATATTTTAAAGAATTAATACGATTTGACCCGTCATCTATAATTATGATTTCATATAAAAAATTTTGATCTTTTTTTATTATTGATTCTAAACATTGTTTTAGTATTTGATAATCCGTATTATACACTGGTATTATTATTGATAGTTCCATTCTTCATTCCTTTTCTATCTTTCCTATATTAACTAATCATTTCAAAATATTCTTTATATCTAAAAGTTACTTTATTATTTTCTTAATTTTTTTCTTAATTTTTATAGGAATTAAATTTTTAATTATGTCTTTTATGTCTTTTTTAAATTTTAAATTCTTTTTGCTATAATTTATAAATTTTTTTCTATCAATATCTTTATAAGCATTATTTCTTATACTATTTCTTATGGTTGGCTCTTGTAAATTTTTATTTTTAGCAATTATTTTTTCTATCTCCGTATCTCTATATTCAACTTTATCTTTAATATTTTCAAATGCTTTAAATCCTGCATTTGTATTTATTATAACTGCAGACACGCCATTTTTATCATAAAAATCTGGATGTTCTTTTTCTATTCCCCAATAATCTGCAATTGTTATATCTCCAACTCTCTCTATTTTTGCATACTTGCAATTATAACAACATTCTCTATATGTACTACCATTTAAAAATGATTTATAATATGGATCTAAATTTGCAGGTATATACCTTTCTTTACCACTTTCAAATTTAACTTTTAAATTCAATCCCCATGATTTTTTTTCTTTACTTCTAAATTCATATTCTATTATTGAAGAATTATTTTTCTTCTTCAACCAAGTCAAATATTTGTCAAACAATTTTTGACTTGGAACTCCATGGCAAACCAAATCTACTAGCAATAACTCTTCATAATCCTTTCCCAAATAATTCTTTAATCCTGCAATTTGACATGGAGTTCCTACATACAAAACCTTTACACCTTTATTTAAGTCATTTTTTACCAATTCAAATGTATTTTTTGTATTGCTCTGCAAATATTTTGAACCTCTTAATTTATATAAGTTTTCTTGTTTGTCTATTCTTATATGCTCTAATTTTAACTTTTCATCAAAGCAAGCCCCATATACTGCTCCATTATTTTCTAATACATACCTTGCTAAAACAGAAAAAACTCCTCCTGACGAACTATTCTTTTGTTCTTCTGTATTTTTATTTTTCATAGCAAAAACTTTATGGCTATTAATTTTTTTTCCTACCTTTACATCATTTAATTGAGGACATCTTTTAAAACACAAACCACATTTTATACATTTTTCTTTATTTATTATTGGTTCAAAAAAACCTTCCTCATTTTCTTTCATATCAATTGCTTTTACAGGACATATCTGAACACACATTCTACAACCTGTACATTTATAATGTTTGTTTAGTAAGTCTATAGTATTATTATTTTCTCCTATAATAGCTTTTTTCAATAACTCTATCGATCTTTTTCTTTCATTTTCAATAATAGTATTACATTCACTAAAATCAATATTTTTATTTATAAATGAAAAATCATCATATTTTGTTAATATTCGATCTTGCAATCCTGTCAATTTTAATATGCTAGTTATTCTTGTGCTTGTTTTTCCTGGCAAAATATCAACAAACTTTCTATTAAATATAATAGAAAATACGGTTGCATGAAAAGAATCTGTTAGAACATATTCTGCATTCTGAAATAAAGATAAAAATTCATATTGATTTGGTAAATATATAAGCTTGCCACTTCTAGTAATATGATAAATTGATGGACTAATTCTTAAAAGTTTTAATCCTGTTTTTTTTGAAAATTCTTTAGCATATTTATCAAAACTCTTATTATCATGCAACTGATAAACTAATATATATTTTTTTTGTTTGTTTTTCACTTTATTTGCAAGATTTGACCACTGCTCTTTATTTAATAATAATGTTGGGTCAAGAACTTGTTCAACATTTTCAATTCCATGCTTTTTTAATATTGACTTTGCTGTATCTTCACGAACAAGTATATCACTATAATTTTTTAATAATTTATTTATGTTCTTTTCTAAACTTCCATCAATCTCTTCTTTTCCAAAACTTGATGAATAAGCTATGCATCTTTTAGTTCTATCTTCTATAAACTTCAAAAAATAAGCTTCATCATACTCTACTGTTCCTATTTTACCCCATATTTGATCACTTCCAGAACAATATACATCAGCTTCAGGAATATTATCTTTTAACTCCTGTAAATTTCCATATTCCAATTTACTTTCTTTTAGAAAATTTTTCCTATATTTTTCAAATTTTCTATACATTTTTGTATAATTAGGCTCTTGAATCATTTTATATATAATTCTTGTAATAATATTCTTGTCCCATTTTTTTCCTTTAATTAAAGTATTAACTAAGTTCTTATACCTTTCCTCATATCTAGTATAATTTATAATTTCTGATTCAAATCCCATTTCTTCAATTACTTTTTGAGTTGCATACGATTGTAATAATGAACCATAATTTGGAACAGAGTGTCTTGTTATTATATCTACCTTCATTCTTTCACCTCTATAAATAGATTATTTAATCTTTTTCTGTTATATCACCTATATTTTTTCCTAAAACATATAACGAATATTTTTTTTCAAATTCTTTATATGCATTTTCACTTAATTTATTATATAATTCCTCACTATTATATAGTTTTTCTATTGCTTCTATTAGGTTTGAGCCAATATTTTTTATTAGAATTCCATTGTATGAATCTATTATATAATTTTTAACAGTTTCTGTTTCTGTTATTATAACTGGTTTTTTAAATTGCATTGCCTGTAATAACACCAGTTGTCCTGAAGATATTTTTAAATTTTTTAGTGGTATAACCACACAATAAGCATTAGCAAGCATTTCAAAATACTTTTCTCCATATACATCATTATAAACCTTAATATTTTTTTCTTTAACGCCTTTTAAATTATCACATATGATATGAACTTGATATTTTGTGTTTTTTAATGTTGAAATCAAAAAGCCATAATCCCTATTGCTTTTTCCACAAGATAAAATATATTTATCTGCTTTTATATCTTTTTTATATTTATTTGTATTCATTCTTCTTATTCCTAAATTTAAATAAATAAATTTATTTATTTCTAAATTAAACTTTTTAGAATAATATTCACATTCTGAGGCTGAATAGCAAATAATTTTATCAACATATTTACTTGAAATGCAATACTTGATAAATTTATAATATATTTTTTTGAAATTTTTCTTGTCTTTATATATAAATGTACAGATATACAATTTATTAACTTTTTTTACATGAAATATTCTACAATAAAAGGAAAAAATAATTCCATAAAATTGTTGCCAGGCTATTATATTTTCAAATTTTTTTCTTCTATTAAATATCTTAAATGAAAAAATAAAATATTTTATATACCTTATTATAGAATTTTTTTCTTTATTAGATTTTTCAAGTACAAATTTCCATTTTTTTTTGCTTGTTTTCTCAATTCCATCTTTAAATTCTTTCATTTGTTCTTTATCATTATCAATAAGAATTATATTTTCTTTATTCATGATGTTTTCTCCCATTCTCCCTTATCGAAATTATATTTTTTTACTACTTTAGCTGGATTTCCTACAGCCACACAATAATCTGGTATATTTGAATTAACTACTGAATTCGCACCAATAACACAATGTCTTCCAATTGTAACATTTCCAACAATGACTACATTTGTTCCGATCCAACAATCTTCTTTTATAATAACTTTATTAATTTCATTACTTTTTTGCTTATAATTACTTCCTTGACTTTTTATAGCTATATCTATATTTCTATACTCATGATTATAATCTGCTATAAATACATTTGGACCAGTAATTACATTTTTCCCAATCTGAACCAAATTTTTGGCTGTAACTCTTGAAAACATCCCTATTTCGCAACCACTTTCTAAAACTATCTTTCCATTTTTATGTACTACTATCATATTATATGGCATTATACTAACATCATCATCAATCTTCAAAAATTTTCCATTTACAATTTTTGAATTATGTCCAATATATATTCGTCTTCCATATTTTGCTATAGAAAACCTAAAACACTTTATTCGTCCTAATAAACTTTTTATAAATTTTTTCAAAATATTTTCCTCACAAATATTATTTTTTCAATTGATTATTTATATCTTCATCAACAATTTCTTCACCAGTTTTATGCTTCAATTGTTCTTTTGAAGCCTCAGACAATCCATTATCAATAGTAGCATTCAAATCACAAGTAGATAGTTTGTCCAATTCTTCTTTTGTTACTTTTCCGTCTCTATATTGTCTTACAATTGGTAATTCATACATTGAATATTTTTTCTTTGTCCAGAATTTTGCTTTATGCTTAATTACCCACCATACTGGTTTCCAAATATATTTATGCATAGCAGGCGAAACTGAACCTATCATCCAACAATTTCTTGAACAATGTCTTACAACATTTCTTACTTTTTCTGCTTTTTCAGAATTCCATAATTCATCCCAAGATTGTTCATTCAAATTGCCCATTACTTCTTTACATTTTGTTCCGTTACAAGGCATAACATCTCCATATGGATCAATAAAAAATGTATCAAACGCCATGTCACATGGTAGTAATCTTTTTTGACCATAAATATAGTTTATTAACCCATGATTAAAGTATGCTCTAAACCATTTCTTTGGAGATTTTGATTCTAAAAGTTTATTAATTAAATTTTCAAATTCTTGTGCAACCATTGGTCTATCATGAATAATATTTTTTGCTTCAACAAAATAGAAACTATTGTGTAATGATGCTGTTGCGAATTCCATTCCCATTTCATTTGATAAATCATATAATGCTACCAAATCTTTAGCATTTTTATCTTGAACTGTCATTCCAAATCCAACATCTGGATGTTTCATTTCTACCAATTTTTTTAATGTTGAATATCCTTTGTTGAATCCGTCATTTAATCCTCTAATTTCATTATTTGTTTGTTCTAATCCTTCAATTGAAATTCTTATTCCTATATTAGGAAATTCCTCACATAATTTTATTATTCTGTCCGTAAAGAATCCATTTGTTGATATTACAATTCTATCTGACTTTTTATATAATTCTCTTACTATTTCAGGCAAATCCTCTCTTATAAAAGGTTCTCCACCTGTTATATTAGTAAAATACATTTTAGGTAATTTTTTTATTGTTTCAATGCTTATTTCTTCATCTGGTCTTGATGGTGCTTTATACCTATTGCACATTGTGCATCTTGCGTTACATCTATATGTAACAATAACTGTACCATTTAATTTTTTTTCAGCCATATTATTTCACTCCTATTAAATTCTTATAAATTTTTTCTAGTTTTTTATAATAGTTTTCTGGACTATATTCTTTATTAGCAAATTCTTTTGCATTATTTCCAAATTTTTCTCTTAGTTCAATATCACTAAATAGTCTTTTCATTTTTTCTTCAAGTTCTTTAACATCATTATATTTATATGTAAGTCCATTTTCATTATTTATTACCATTTCTGGAATTCCACCTATATTGGCTCCTATTATCGCTTTGCCAATAGATTGTGTTTCTATTACTGAATATGGTCCATTTTCATACCAAATTGATGGTATTACTAAAAAACCACATTTTCTTGTATACTCTTTTAAGTCTTTTTGATTTAAATATCCTAGCAGGATTATTTTGTCTTCTAACTTGTTTTCTTTTATTGTTTTCTCTATATTTTCTTTTTCTGGTCCATTTCCTGCAATGTAAAGTTTTATATTCTTTAATTTATCATTGTTTTTATTATTTATTATTAAGTTTGAAAATGCTTCGACTAAATTAAGAATTCCTTTTTCCTTTGCAAGCCTTCCGGAGTATAATGCATACCCTTCATCTTCTAATTTCAAATTATATTCTTCTATGTTAATAAAATTATGTATTGCTTTTATTTTATCTTCTTGTATTCCATCTTCTATTAATTTGTTTTTATAAAATATTGATGGCGTTATTATATTTTTTATTTTTTTTGTATAAACTTTCTTCCTTCTATAGTAGTTTCCTTCATAAGCACCTAACAAACTTTTTAGGGTAGAGTTTTTTACACATTTTTTCTTGAAACAATTAATATATTTTCCCTTAATACATTTTTCGCATATATTTTTTCCAGAATCCAACATACTTATTGCTGGACATATGGCTTGTACATCATGTGCGGTAAATACCATAGGTATATTATTATCTCTACAACATTCTACAATTGATTCTGATAATTGTCTTTGAAAATTATTTAAGTGTACTACATCTGGCTTAAAATCATCTATTGCTTCTTGCATTTTTTTATAATTTTCTTTTGAATATATAACATCTAATGCTTTTAATTTGCTACCTGTATTTAAGTCAATTTTTTCAACAAAGTATTCTTTATCTCCTGTTTTTATGTTTCTATCATCCTTCATTGAAAAATAAGCCACTTCATTTCCGTGTTTCTTCAATAGTTTTCCTAATTCAAAGTAATATTTTTCACTCCCACCATTTAAATAGTGAAATTTGTTTACAAGTAAAATTCTCATTTTTCTATTTCCTCATATATTTTCATAGTTTTTTCCACAACATCATTCCAAGAATATTTATTTAAAACATATTCTTGAATTTCATTGTCCTTATATCTATTATTTCCTTCAATGCATGCTTCCAATTTATTTGTTAAATCTGAAACATCTCCCATTTTAAATGTCGTTGCATATTTTTCTGCAACCTGAATATTTTCATCAATATTACTTATTAATACATTGCATCCATAACTTAATGCTTCTAATAAAGATATTGGCATTCCTTCTATATGACTTGGTAAGCAGTACAAATACGCATTACTATATAACTCGTCTAATTCATCGCCTTGTACAAAACCTGACATAATTATATTTTCATTATTTTTTGTTCTTTCTTTTATATTCTCTAAATAATCATTGGTATGGCTTGCTCCTCCTGCAATTACCAATTTTTTATCTGTCTTGATTTTCTCATATGCATCTATTAAGTCATCTAATCCTTTTTCTGGAACTATTCTTGCTAAAAATAATATATAATCATCTTTATTTAAGTCATATTTATTCTTTATTATATTTGCTTTTTTTATTGTTGGTTTTTCTATTCCATTTGGAACAAATACGGTTTCTCTATTATAAGTATCTTTAAAATACTTTTTTACGTTTTCAGATAATACGATTATTTGATCCGCATATTTTACAGCACATTTTTCTCCATATTTTATGTACTTTGTTGCAAATCCTCCCCATTTACTGCGTTGCCAATCTAGGCCATGTATTGTAACAATAATTTTTTTATGAAATAAGTGCGGTATCCATAACATTGCACATGAGCCCTCTGCATGATAATGAAGTACATCATAATGTCCAAACAATGCTCTTATGCTTGCACAAAAACTGTATAAAAATGCATCTATTCCTTTTTTATTTATTGTTGGTATTGTTATTATTTTTACACCTTTATATTCTTTTATTTTTTTATTTTCTTTGTCTGCATTTTTATCTTGAACATTTTTTCCTTTTCTATTATATACATCTACCTTATTGCCAAGTTTTACGAGTCTTGTAGAAAGTTCTTCTACAACAATTTCTACTCCTCCTTCTCTACTTGGAATTCTTTTATGCCCGAATCATTGCAATTTTCATATAATCCCCCTATTATTGTTTATATTGCTCCCTCTTTTTTTACTACTTTTAAAAATGTCTTTGCAAGTAATTTTAAATCCGTTTTCAAGCTCTTCTTTTTATTATACTCACAATCCATCTTCAATCTATCCTCAAAAGTAACATCATTTCTACCAGCAATTTGCCAATATCCTGTAACTCCAGGTCTAGTCTGAATAATGCAATCATAATATTCGCCCATATCCTCTTTTTCTCTTGGAAGATACGGTCTAGGTCCAACCAAACTCATATCACCTTTTAAGACATTTATAAATTGTGGAAATTCATCAAGGCTTGTTTTTCTTATAAAATTTCCTACCTTTGTAATTCTTGGGTCATTTTTTAATTTTTTATATTTTTTATATTCTTTTCTAGCCTCTTCGTTTTCTTCTAAATATTTATGTAATTTTTCATCTGCTCCAATAACCATTGATCTGTATTTATACATTTTAAATACTTTACCATTTTTGCCTATTCTCAATTGGTCATAAAATATTGGGCCATCATTTTCATGCATTGCAATTCTTGCTACGTATATTATAATTGTTAATGGTATTAGTGCTATTGTTCCTACTAGACCTCCACAAATATCAATTATTCTTTTTATAACATCCTCTAATTTTTTCTTTATTTTATTTTTACTTTTTTCTATTGTGATACTAACTGGTATTTCATTTTTTACAACTTCATTTTCTAATGCAATGTTGCAATTTTTTATTCCATTCATATCCACTTTAAATCCCCCTATTAACGTTTTTTTGTCATCAGTCAACTCTATTTTAAATTATATAATACTTTATTTAAAAAATCAATTATTTTCGTTGTTTTTTTGCTTTTTTCTTGTTTTTTCCACCGGATTTAGGCAACAATATTATACGCACTATTAGTATTACTTAGTGCAAAATATAATATTCCTGCCTTATCAAATTATATATATGTAATTTTATATTCCTTTAGATTACCTGTGTGTGTGTGTGTGTGTGTGTAGTATTTCAATGTTTTCATACATTTTATTTTTCATCCCTTTTACTTTTATTTTTTATACTAAGTATAGTATAAGAAATTTGCACTTTTTTGTCAATAGTTTAGATTATTTTCGTATAACTTTTAGTGTTATTTTGTGTTCTAATATTCGCGTTTCATTTATATTGTCTGTTTTCCATCTTCTAATTTGTATTCTTTTATTGTTATTATTATTTTTTTAACCAGCATATAAATTCCTATCCCAAACAATACTCCTAAAGTATCTATGCACACATCTTTTGGGGATGCAGTTCTTCCATTTGAAAACATTTGATGGAATTCATCTGATGTTGCATATAAGCATCCAAAAAGCATTGTTATTCCTATTTGTTTTTTAAAACTTATTTTTGTGTATGTGTTAATAAATCCTAAAGCATTTATTCCTAATATTGTGTATATTGAAAAATGTGCTAATTTTCTTACAACAAATTGGCAATTTTCTATTAATTCTTCTTTTTCTGTTTCGTTTAAATTATTTGTAATTCCTGTTATTTCAACTATTTTTCTTACGAATCCTCTACTTGTTAGTCCTGATTTTTCTCCGTTTTGATTTGAAAATATAAATATTATTATGCATGTTGCTATTGTTAAAATTGCAAATATTGTTCTTTTTATGTTTAAATTCATTTTGTTTCTCCTTGAATTTTGTTATAAAAAAGCCCTATAAGTTTATATAGAGCTTTCTATGTTATAAGAATTTACTTTTCTTATTATTATTTTGTATATCCTGTTTTCTTTATATTTTTAGTTTGATGCCCATCTGAACATTTTTATATCATTATATTTTTTTAGTACTTTTTTGTATTTTTCGTATTCTTCGTCCCATAGTGCTTCTGGTACTTTGTCAAATGCTGTGAAGATTTTTTCCGCTTCTGCTAGGTATATTACTTGTTCTTGTGGTGACATGTTTTCGTATTGTTTTGCTAATTTTTCTAGTTTGTCTAGCATTTGGTTTGCTTCTATAAAACTCCAAAAGTCTTTTATTTTTATTCCTAATAGTTTTATTTGCGTTACTGCGTATAGGCATAGTGCAAATATTAAAAATACTAATATATATATTACTACTAATATTGTTTTCATTTTTTCCACCTTTTTTCCATTGTACTTTTTAAATTATACCATAGATGTTTTTTTTATGCAATTATTTTTTATTTTTTACATTATTTTACAATTGCCACTTTTTGCAGGGTTAATTCTTTCTGGTTAAAATTTTTTATAAAAAATACCCTCTGTTTTAGTTAATCAGAAGGTATTTTTTTATTATTATACTACATATCTTTTTAAGTTGCTTATTTCATATTCAAACATTCTATGTTCTTTTTCATTTTTTTCATTGTATTCTTTCATTTCTTTACGCATTTTTATTTGTTCTTCAAGTATTTGTGCTATGTTATTACTCATGTAATCTAATTTATCCATAATACTATCTGATCTTTTTGTTTGTTTAGCGTCTACATAGTCTATTTTTTTATTTAAGTTGTTGTCTACTGCATCAATTTTATTGTTTAAGTTTTCTTCTACTGCATCGATTTTATTGTTTAATTTTTCTTCTACTGCGCCGATTTTTTTATTTAAATTTTCTTCTACTGTATCAATTTTTGCATTTAGATTGTTATTTACTGTATCAATTTTATTGTTTAATTTTTCTTCTACTGCTCCAATTTTTTTATTTAAATTTTCTTCTACTACATCAATTTTATTATCTAAATGTTCTAATTTACCACTTATTTCGTCAAATTTTTGCAACACAACTTTTTCAAATTCACTGCTCACATGTATCCCTCCTTTCCTTTATGCCTTTTGAATTAATTTTCAAATTAGGCAGAATATAAATTTTTGTACTCTGAAGGAGTCTGAATTAAAAAAAATTAGATATAAAAATATGAATAAAAAATTCTTTAGATTAAAAAAATACTAAAATAAGTATGGCATTATAATACCATACTTATTTGTAAAAATCAACTATTTTTTATAATTTTTTTATTTTTTTATTAAAAACAATGTTACAATTCGAAGTCCATTAAATTATTTTTGGCTCTCTTCAATGTAGTGCCAACTATCTTTACACATATCATCGATATTTTTTTCTGCAGTCCAACCTAATTCTTCTTTTGCCTTAGTAGGGTCAGCATAACATGTAGCAATATCCCCAGGTCTACGAGGTGCTATTTTATACGCAACCTTTTTACCTGTTGCTTTTTCAAAGCCTTTAACCATATCTAAAACACTATAACCATGTCCTGTACCTAAGTTATAGATATATAAACCTTCATTTTCTTTTTCTAATTTTTCCAATGCTTTTATATGTCCTTTTGCTAAGTCAACAACATGGATATAATCTCTTACACCTGTTCCATCTGGTGTGTTGTAATCATTTCCAAATACTGACAATTCTTTTAATGTTCCGGCTGCAACTCTTGCTACATATGGCATTAAGTTGTTTGGTATTCCTTTTGGTTCTTCACCAATTAGTCCGCTTTCATGTGCTCCTACTGGATTGAAATATCTTAGTATGCAGATGTCCCATGTGTTGTCAGATTTGTAAATGTCTTTTAGTATTTGTTCTATAAATAATTTTGTTGTTCCATATGGATTGGTTGTTCCACCTGTTGGTGTATCTTCTGTTATAGGCATTTTTTCTGGTTCACCATATACTGTTGCAGATGAACTAAATATGAATTTTTTGCATCCATATTTTCTCATCGTGTCTAATACTACTAATGCTCCTGATATATTGTTTGTGTAGTATTCTATTGGTTTTTGTACAGATTCTCCAACTGCTTTGTATCCTGCAAAGTTCATTACTGCTTCTATGTTGTTTTCTTCAAATACTTTTTCTAGTTTTTCTTTGTCCATGTAGTCCATTTCATAAAATTTAAAGTCTTTTCCTGTTATTTTCTTAATAGCCTCTAATGATTTTGGTGTACTGTTTGAGAAGTTGTCTATTATAATTATTTCTCTTCCTTTATTTAATAATTCTACTGCAGTGTGACTTCCTATAAATCCTGCTCCTCCTGGTAATAATATTGCCATTTTTATCCCTCCTAATTTGTTTTAAAAAGGTTGTTCTCCTTTTTGTTTTTTATTTTTATTAATAACCAAATTTCTGGATATTGTGCTTTTTTCTTAATTTATTATTTTGTTTATTTCTACTCCATTTTTAGTATCTTTAACTAAATATCCTTTTTGATTTATTAAATCTCTTAATTCATCTGATTTTGCCCAGTCTTTGTTTTCTCTTGCTATTTTTCTTTGTTCAACTAAATTCAAAATGTCTTGTGGAATTTCCTCTTTTTCTGTATTTGCTTCATCTATTTTAATTCCAAGAACTGTGTCAAATTTTGCAAGTAATCTAGCAACTTCCGGATTTTTCTTTTCAAATCTTGCTGCTTCCCACACAAAACTCATTGCAAGTGGCATGTTTAAGTCATCATTTATTGCTTTATGGAAATTTTCTTCTATTTGTGCTAATTTTTCTTTGTCCTCAACTGTTAATTCGTCTGTTCCATTTAAGTTTAGTTGGTAACTGTTACGCAGTCTTTCTAATGATTTTGATGCAGAGTCTATTCCTTCCCATGTAAAGTTTAGTTTGTTTCTGTAATGACATGAGTAACTGAATAGTTTGTATACTATTGGGTCATATCCTTTTTCTTTTATGTCTTTTACTAGGTATACATTTCCTAGTGATTTTGACATTTTTCCTCCATTTATTAATAGGTATTCTCCGTGTAACCAGTATTTTGCTGGTATTTTTCCGCATCTTCCTTTGCTTTGAGCAATTTCGTTTTCATGGTGTGTTGGTATTAAGTCGATTCCACCTGTATGTATGTCAAATTGCTCTCCTAAGTATTTTCTTCCCATTGCAGAACATTCTATGTGCCATCCTGGATAACTTGGGCCCCATGGACTATTCCATTTCATTAAGTGATTTTCTGGTGCTTTTATCCATAATGCAAAGTCATGTGGATTTCTTTTTTCTGGGTCTACTTCTACTCTTGCTCCTGCTTTTTGATTTTCTATGTCTAGATTGGAAAGTATTGGGTATTTGTCTAATTTTGATATATCAAAATATATTGCTGTTGATGTTTCGTATGCATATCCATTTTCCATTAGTTTTTCTACGTATTCTAGCATTTCTTTTATGTGGTCTGTTGCTTTACATACTATTTCTGGTGTTTCTATGTTTAAGGATTTTAAGTCGTCAAAAAATAACTTTGTGTAGTGCTCTGCTATTTGTAGTGGCGTTTTGTGTTCTTCTCTTGCTGATTTTAACATTTTGTCTTCGCCTTCGTCACCGTCTGATACTAAGTGCCCTACGTCTGTGATGTTCATTGCGTGTTTTATTTTATATCCATTATAGCGTAATGTTCTTCTTAATACGTCTTGAAATATGTTTGTTCTCATATTTCCTATTGTGGCATCTTTGTATACTGTTGGTCCACATGAATATATTCTTATCTCCTTTGGGTCTAGTGGTTCAAATTTGTCTTTTTTTCTTGTTAATGTGTTGTAAAAATATATGTCCATTTTTCTCCTTTCCAAAGTGCTCAATATTTTATATTATTTTTATAGCAGAAATTAGATTTTGTAGCAGTTTGTACTGCATACAAAATCTTAATTCTGTTTTTTAGTCTGCTGTTTCGTCTTTAGCGGTTTCGTCTTTTCCTGTTTCATCAGGCACTTTATTTTCTTCTGGTTTTGTTGTTGGTTTTTCTAATGTATTACCTATTTTATTTTGTTCTTTTTCTACTGTATTTGTTGGTGTTTTATTTTCGTTTGATGTTTTTTCTTCGATTTTCTTTGTGTGTATTGTACATACTTCATCTATTTTTTCACTAGATATTTTAGATTTGTTTATTGTATTCCATAATTTTAGTTGTTCTTTTGGAATAACTCCTCCATAAGAAACTGTTTTTACCTTATCTGCTGGGCAGTATTCGTTTGCAACTTTTCCTGATTCTGTACATATTTTTTGTGTTCCGTGTCCTTGGCAGTTTTCTGGCACATTGTCTGTTGTAAATGTTTCTGTGTATGTGTTTGTACATGAAGATGTTGCAACTCCTCCTGTGTCTTTGCATATTGTTTTTTGTACTAATCCTGTTGATGGTTTGTTGAAGTTTTTGTTTGCTAATCCTTTATGGATATCTTTCATTATTGATGACCATAATTGTCCTGCTGGGTTTCTTCCATCTACACTATATACTGTTTTTCCAACTTTTAATGGTTCTTGGTCGTTGTCATATCCAAACCAACATGCTGCAGTATAGTATGGTGTAAATCCGCATAACCATCTGTCTACATAGTCATCTGTTGAACCTGTTTTTGCACATGTTTCCATTCCTGGTATTGCACAATATGTTGCTGTTCCTCCACTTTTTGTTGGTTCTGATACAATTGATCTTGTTAAGTATGCATTTTGTTCTGATATTACTCTTGTTTTTTCTTGGTTTGCAGTTAATACTGTGTTTCCACTACTGTCTACTACTTTTGTGAAGAATATTGGTTTTGTGTATACACCATCATTTGCTATTGATGCATATGCTCCTGCCATTTCTAATGGACTTATTCCTTTACTTAGTCCACCTATTGATAATGCTGGGTTTGCATCTTTTGTATCATCTAGTGTTGTTATTCCCATTTTCTTTAGGTATTCTATTGATTTTTTAGGTGTTAATTCCATCATTACTTTTACCATTGGTATGTTTTGTGATGTACGTATACAACTTCTTATATTGATATATCCCTTTGGATTGTTGTAGTCTTTTGGCTTATATCCTCCTCCAAAGTCTGTTATTGCATCATCATATATTGTTGCTGCAGTTATTACTCTTTCTTGTAATCCCGGTACTATGTCTGCTAGTGGTTTCATTGATGAACCTGTTTGTCTTGTTAATTGTGTTCCTCTGTTCCATCCTGTTGTTTTTTGCTCTCCAAGGCTTCCTCCTACTGCTACTACTTGGTTTGTTTGATTGTCTATTATTACCATTCCGGCTTGTGTATGGTCATTTTTTAGTTCACCATTTTTATTTTTTTCTCTACCTTTTATTTGGTATTTTGTTTTTGCAAATTCTTCTTCTACTCTTGCTTGCACTTTTGGGTCTTCTGTTGAGTATATTGTTAATCCGCTTCCATATACATAGTTTTTTGCTAAATCTTCAGATATATTTTTTTCTTTCATTACTTGTTTTATTACTTGTTTTACTGTTTCTGCTGTATGGTATGAGTAACTTGATGTTCCTGAATATCCTTTTTCAAATTTTAGTCCATCTTCTACTTCTTTAACTGCTGCATTATATTCGTCTTCGTTTTCTATCATGCCTTGTGTTTTCATTTCTTTTAAAACTGTTAGTGTTCTTTCTTTTCTTAGATTTCCTGCTTTTTCTTGGTCTAATGATGTGTCATATGGGCTATATGAATTTGGTGAGTTGTTTATTCCTGCTAAAAATGCACATTGTGCTAAACTTAAGTCTTTTGCACTTTTGTTAAAGTAATATTGTGAGCCTAGTTCTACTCCGTGTAGTTCGTTACCACCTACAAATATTATGTTTAAATATAGTTCTAGTATTTGGTCTTTTGATATCATTCTTTCTACTTGTACTGCTTTTGACCATTCTTTCATTTTTCTTACTACACCTGCTAGTCCTGATCTTGCTTTGTCTTTTGTTATGTTTTTTACTAATTGTTGTGTTATTGAACTTCCTCCATATGATGAGTTTCCTGTAACTGCTCCAAGTATTGCTCCAGCGGTTCTTTTTATGTCTACACCACTATGTGAATAGAATCTTTTGTCTTCTATTGCTATATATGCTTTTGGCAAGTATGGTGACATTTCACTTAGTGATATTGTTTTTCTATTTTCGTCTGTGTTTAAGTTTGCTATTTCATTTCCGTCTTTGTCTAATACTATTGTGTTAGAGTTTCCTACTATTAGTTCCTCTTTTGTTATTTCAAAGTCGTTACCAAATAGTCCAAACATCATTGCTGAGACTACCCCTGCTCCTGCTACACATAATAGTAAAAATATTATTAGTAGTATTTTTAGGAATAGTTTTAATTTTGGATGTTGTTTCCTTTTTTTATTTTTTGGTATTTTGCCTTTTTGTGTTTTTATTTTGGTTGTTTTTTCTTCTGGTTTGCTATGTTTTGCTTCCTTTTTATTATTACTTCTTGGCATCTTTTTTTACCTCCCTGTAATTGCTTTTGATATACCTATTATATTATACTTTTTATAAAAATAAAAGGGGTTAGGGAAATTTTTTATTTATTATTTATATATTGGGAAAGTTATGCAACTTTCCTAATATATGAAATTACATTGCACAGAAAATTTTCAGATTTGTTCTATGTTGGTATTATTATAATATCTGCAATTTCTTTTTTTATTTTTTTCCTAAGTTCTTTGTACTGAGTTTTTTTATGTAGTTCTGACTCGTACAAGTCCTTACAGTAATATTGTCTATCGACTATTTTTTCTCCAAAATAATTATTTTTTAGTTTTATTTCGTAATCATTTATTATTCTTCCTTCAAATCTTTTTTGCTTTATTTTTAATTTTTCTTTTATATTTATAATTGTTGCATATTCGTTTATTCTGTATCTGTCAATTAGTTCTTTTGGAAAGTCCACATTTATTATTATTTGTGATTTCATTAAACTTTTTTTCTTGTTATTAGTTATCGTTATTATTATTCCATTTTCCAGCATTGCTTTTTGTAGTCTTGTGAATTTTTCTATATGGTTTGTTACAATATTTATATTTTGATATTTATTTGCTAGTTCTTTTATTTTTTCTAATTCTATTTCTGTTAAGTCATTTATTAATATTGATATGTTTGCTTTTTCTATTTTTTGTTGTTCTACTATTTTTTGTACAACGTCTGGTATTAGAATTTCAAATAGCCATTTTCCGTCCGCTATTTCTATTCCATATGTATTTAATAAATTTATATATTGTTTTTCTTTTTGTATTTCTTTGCTTACAACTGCTTTTACACTGTTTGAGTTTTTTCTTATTATTTTGTTTGTTTTTTTTGCTAGTTTTTCAATACCTTTGGGTTTTATTTTTTCATAGATTGGTAGTATTATTGTGTTATCTTCCACCTTTATTATGTTTGCTTTTTTTATAAGCCAGTTGGGCTTGTCATTTTTTTCTATATAAAACATAAAAACACCTCATATCTTTTTTATAAAGTATATTCAGTGTTTTATTTTTTATGAAATTTTTATTTTTTAAAGTTCCTAACTTTTTGCTTTCTTGTATTGTAATAGTGATTTTTTATAATATAATGTCTCTTTTTAATAAATTATCTTTAATTGTTCCTGTTCCTATAAATTGGTTTATATTGTTGCTTTCGTGGCTATATATTTTGTAGACTCCATCATCGTACTTTTGTGTAAGCATAACTCCGTTTAGAAATAGTTTTAGTTTTCTTTCGTCTAGTTCTATTGATGGTGATGCTTCAAATATTTTTTCTACTGATATTATTTTTTTGTCTATTTCATTGCTCATTTTATTATTTGCTTTGTTATTTGCTTCATTATTTTTCGTATTTGCCATATTTGAGTTTTCTATGATTTTGTTTAACTCTTCAACAGTAATGCTATCTTTAATTTTAAAGTCTCCAACTTGCGTTCTTTTAAGGGATTTCATGTATCCCACTGTTCCAAATTTAGTGGCAATATCTTCACATAGACTTCTAATATATGTACCTTTTCCACAAAACACTTCAAATTTAATTTGTTTTTCTTTTGGTGAATAGTCAATTAAATCTATATTATAAATTTCTATTTGTCTTGGCTTTATTTCAACTTGTTGACCTTTTCTTGCATATTCATATAATTTTTTTCCATTTACTTTTATTGCAGAATAAATTGGTGGCACCTGCTCTTGTTTTCCGATGAATGTTTGCAATATTTTTGTTATGTTTTCTTGTGTTAGAAGAGTTTCGTTTACAGGTTGTTCTTCTATTGTTTTTCCTTCTGAGTCTGCGGTGTCTGTTTTGGTTCCTAATTTTAGTTCTACTATGTATTTTTTGTTATGGTTTATTAAGTATTTTGAAAGTAGCGTTCCTTTTCCTATTAGTATTGGCAATACTCCTTCTGCCATTGGGTCTAGTGTTCCTGTGTGGCCGACTTTTTCGTTTAGCAATTTTTTTATTTTGTATACTATGTCGTGTGATGTGCATCCTTTGGGTTTGTTTATGATTATTATTCCGTCCATAATTTCCTTTCTAAAAAAAACGGGATAAGGGGACGGGTCTTTAATCCCTAAAAATTTTTTTAGGGATAAAAGCCCCGTCCCCCTATCCCGTTTTTTTATTTTAAAACTTTTTCTAATTCTTTCATTATTTTTTGTTTTACTTGTTCGATGTTTCCTTGTACAACTGCACCTGCGGCTTTTTCGTGTCCTCCACCGCCAAACATCATACATACATCTGAAACGTTAACATAGTCATTTGAACGCATAGAAATTTTGTATGTATTTTCATCTTCGTCTTTTTGTCTAATAAATACAGAAACTTCAACACCTTCAATATCACGTCCTGTTTCTACTAAACCTTCGTGGTCTCCTATTCCGGCATTTACTTCTTCTAAATCCTTATTTGTTATGTATGTAAAAGTGACTTTTCCATCTGCTAAAAATTCCATTCTGTCTATTGTTCTTCTCATTAATTCAAAGTTTGCCTTAGTTTTTGTTTCTAATACTCTTTTATAGATGTCTGAAACATTTACACCTTTTTCTAGTAATTCGGCTGTGAATTCAAATGTTTCTGGTGTTACTCCTGAATATCTGAACCCTCCTGTGTCTGTAATGATTCCTGTTAATATACATGTTCCTAACTCTTTGTCTATGTTTATATTAAAGTATTGGAACATTCCTATTAATATTTGGCAACATGCTGGTGCAACTGGATTTATAAAGTTGATGTCTCCATACATTTTGTTGCTTCCATGGTGATCTATTACTATCGTTTGTTTTGCTTTTTCAAAGTATTCGTTTCCTACTAGTCTTTTGAAATCAGCACAGTCTAAACTTATTGCTAGGTCATATTTTTCTACATCTGAGTCCATTTTTATTTCTTCTCTTCCTGGTAAAAAATCAAATATTTTTGGGACTTCTCTTATTATTACATCAGCATTTTTTCCTAGTTTTTTTAGTGCTACTTTCATCGCTAGACAACTTCCAATTGCGTCTCCATCTGGTGTTTCATGTGCCATTATTGCTATTGTTTCTGCTTTTTTTATTTCTTCTAATATATTATCTAAAGTCATAATTTTCTCCATTCCTGTCAATAGGGACGGGCCTTTTTGACAACCTTTTTCATCTGTCAAAAAAAGCATTCCCATTAACAACTTTCTCACTTGTCAAAAAAGGGCGTCCCTGTTGACAATTTATTTGTTTGGCATTATTTCTTTTAATATTGAATCTATTTTTGCTCCATATTCCATTGAATCATCTATTTCAAATATCAATTCTGGTGTATTTCTTAAATTAATTCTTTTAGCCAATTCTGTTCTTATAAATCCTGATGATTTTTTAAGTCCTTCCATTGTATCTTTTATATTTTTTGAATTGAATATACTTACATATACTTTTGCATATTTCAAGTCTGATGTTACTTTTACTTTTGTAACACTTATCATTCCTGTAATGTTTGAATTTTTTAATTCAAAACCTATAATCTGACTTAATTCTTTTCTGTATTCTTCGTCAATACGTCCCATTCTATTATTGTTTTTATTAGGCATTTTGTCTACCTCCTCTTAATTGCATTTTTTCGGGATTGGAGACCCGTCCCCTAATCCCGATTTTTTTATCTTTTTATTTCTTCCATAACATACACTTCAATAATATCTCCTTCTTTAATATCATTGTAGTTTTCAATTTGCATACCACATTCAAATCCTTTTGTTACTTCTTTAGCATCATCTTTGAATCTCTTTAATGTAGCAAGTTTTCCTTCATGAATTACTACATTGTCTCTTATTACTCTAACTCCTGCATTTCTTTCTACTTTTCCTGTTAATACATAAGCACCTGCAATTGTTCCAACATTTGAGATTCTAAATGTTTGTCTTACTTCTGCATTTCCTATTACTTTTTCTTCATATTTTGGTGCTAACATTCCCTTCATAGCGGCTTCTACTTCTTCTATTGCTTGGTAAATTACTGAGTATTGTTTTATTTGCACTTCTTCTTTTTCTGCCATTTCTTTAGCGGCTGGTATTGGTCTAACATTGAATGCGATTATTATTGCATTTGATACTTTTGCAAGTGTAACATCTGATTCGTTTACTGCTCCTGGTGCTGCATGGATTACTTTTACTCTTACTTCTTCGTTTTGTAGTTTTTCCATTGATTGTTTAACTGCTTCTACAGATCCTTGAACATCTGCTTTTACAATCAAGTTTAATACTTTTAGGTTTCCTTCTTCCATTTGTTCAAATAAGTTGTCTAGAGTGACTTTTGTTGCTGCTCCAAATGCTTTTTCTCTTGCTTCACGTTTTCTCTTTTCGATTAAGTGTTTTGCTGTTTTTTCGTCTTTTACTTCGTAGAATGTATCTCCGGCTTCTGGTACTTCTGTTAATCCCATTATTTCTACTGGTGTTGATGGTCCTGCTGATTTTACTTTTTTACCGTTTTCGTTTGTCATTGCTCTTATTCTACCAATTGAAGAACCAACAATTATTGTGTCTCCAACATCTAGTTTTCCTCTTTGTACAAGCATTGTTGCTATTGCTCCTTTACCTTTGTCAAGTCTTGCTTCTATAACAACACCTTTTGCTTGTTTATTTGGATTTGCTTTTAATTCTAGTACATCTGCTTCTAGTAATACCATTTCTAATAATTGGTCTATGTTTATGTTGTTTTTAGCAGAGATTGGTACACATATTGTGTCTCCTCCCCATTCTTCTGGTACTAGTTCGTAGTTCATTAGTTCTTGTTTTACTTTGTCAACATTTGCATCTGGTAAGTCTATTTTGTTTATTGCAACTATAATTGGTATTCCAGCTGATTTTGCATGGTTTATTGCTTCAACTGTTTGTGGCATTATACCGTCATTTGCTGCAACTACTAATATTGCTATATCAGTTATTTGGGCACCTCTGGCTCTCATTGCTGTAAATGCTTCGTGTCCTGGTGTGTCTAAGAATGTTATTTCTCTACCATTTACTTTAACTTTGTATGCACCGATTGCTTGTGTGATTCCACCTGCTTCTCCGCCTATTACATTTGTTTTTCTAATAGTGTCTAGTAATGATGTTTTTCCATGGTCTACGTGTCCCATAACAACTACTACTGGTGGTCTTACTTCTAAGTCTTCTTCTTTGTCTTCAGAATCGTCAAATAAAATATCTTCGTCTGTTACTGTTTCTTTCTTTTTAGCTGTGATTCCAAATTCTCCAGCAACTAAAAATGCTGTATCAAAGTCAAGGTCTTGGTTGATTGTAGCCATAATTCCATATCCGAATAATTTTTTTATAACTTCTGCTGTTGTCTTTTTCATTTCTGCCGCTAGGTCTTTTACTGATATTGAGTCTGGTATTTCTATTTCTGTTAGTTCAAATATTTTTTGTTTGTTTCTTTCTTCATTTTTTGCTTGTTTTTTCTTGCCTTTTCTTCCTCTTTGTGTTGTTAAATCGTAGTAATCTAACATTCCACCATCTTGGTCTTCAAACATATTTGATAACTTGCTTGTTTGTTTTAATGATTTTAGTTTTCCTTCGTCAAAATTACTTTCGTTTCTTCTTGATTTTGATTTTTTGTTTTTGTTATCATCAAATTTGTTATTGAATTTCTGTTTATCTATGTTTTTACTATAGTCTCTAACAACTTCTTTTTCAACAGTTTCTACTGCCATTATGTTCTTGATGTTCTTTTCAATTCCTTTTTCGTCTAATGGTCTTCTGTTATAATTGTTTCCATTGTAATTATTTTTATTATTGAAGTTTCCATTATTTTTTCTGAAATTATTTCCATTGTTTGAACTATTAAATTCACCATTTCTTCCGTTTCTGTTGTTGTTAAATCTATTGTTTCTGTTTTCAAAACCATTTTTATTTTCGTAATTATTTCTGTTTTCAAATCCGTTTCTGTTTTCATAGCCATTTCTGTTTTCTGAATTGTTTCTATTATTGAAGTTGTTTCTTCCTTCTCCGCTTCTGCTGTCATTTTTTCTATTATCTCTGTTAAATGTATTTTCTCTATTATAGTTATTGTCTTTATTAAAGTTATTTCTATTATTTCTATTTTCTCTACCAAAGTTTGAATTATTTGCACTTTTATTTTTAAATTTATTATCTTGTGTTACATTTCTTTTTTCTGCTACTTCTGCTTGCATTGTTAAATTACTATCCCCTTGTTCTTTTATTTCTTCTTTTATTGTTTTTTCTTCTTTAACTGGTTCAGTTTTCTTTATTTCTTCTGTTTTCTCTTTTTTTGGTTCTGGTTTATTTAGTCCAAACAATTCATTTACGGTTTTTGGCTTGTTTGGTTTGTTTCTGTATACTATATTGGAGTCTTTGTTTTGTTTTCTTTCTACTATTTCAAATTTATTTTTTTTGTTTTCTTCTTTTTTGTTTTCTTTTTTTTGGTTTTCTTCATCAGCTATTATTACTTCTCTTCTTATAATTACTGGTGCTTTTTCTTCTTTTTTTTGTGTTGCTTGTTTGGCTGTTTTTTCTGGTTTCGTTGTTTTTTCTGGTTTGACTGTTTTTTCTGGTTTTGCACTTCTATTAGATAGTCTTTCTTCTATTTTTTTTGCTTCTTCTTCTCCAACTCCACTCATATGGCTTTTTACTTCTATATTTAGTTTTTCTGCTGCTTCTAATACTTCTTTACTGGCTAAGCCTAGCTTTTTTGCTATTTCATAAATTTTTATCTTACCCAATAATATCACCCCCATTATATTTTTTTTGAATTGAATTTGCAAAATTTATATCTTTTATTCCAATTACTGCTTTATTGTTTTTTCCTATTGTTTTACTTAGTTCTTCTATTTTTCCATCTATTATTATTGGAACGTTATATTTTTCGCATAATTTAACAAATTTGCTTTTTGTTCTTTCAGAACTCTCTTTTGATATTATTATTAGTTTAGCCTTTCTTTTTGTTATGTTTTCTTCTACACTATCTGCTCCAAATGCAACTTTTCCTGCTTTCATTGCTAAACCGATTAGTCCTAATATATTTTTATTTATCAAGAATTACACCTCTTAAACTTTCATAAATCTCTTGTGATATTTGCATTTCAAAGACTCTTTCTAGTCTTTTACTTTTTTGTAGTTTTTCTAAACATTTTACATCGTCACAGATGTATGCTCCTCTACCTTCTTTTTTCCCTGTTTTGTCTATTGATATTTCGTTGTCTTTATTTTTTACAATTCTTATTAATTCTTTTTTGTCTTTTTTTTGATTACATCCCATACATGTTCTTTGTGGCTGTTTTTTCATAACATACACCTTCTTTCTAATTTATGCCTGTCTTTTAATTATTATCACGTTTTATTTTTTGTATTTATTATTGAATTATTCTTCTTCTTTTTCGCTTTCATTTTCTTCTATTTCTTCTGTTTCTGCTTGGTTTTGTTGTTCTTGTAGTATTTGTCTATATTGTGATTCTGATTTTATATCAATTTTCCAGTTTGTTAATTTTGCTGCTAATCTAGCATTTTGACCTGCTTTACCAATTGCTAATGATAATTGATCATCTGGAACTATAACTTCTGCAAATCTTTCGTCTTCTTTTATATCAACTGCTAGGATTTGTGCTGGTAATAATGCAGATGCTATGAATATACTTGGGTCTTCGTCCCATTCAATTACATCTATTTTTTCTCCATGTAATTCATTTATTACATTTTGAATTCTTACACCTTTTGCTCCAACACATGATCCTACTGGGTCAATATTAGGGTCTGGTGAGTATACTGCAACTTTGCTTCTTGAGCCTGCATCTCTTGATACACTTTTTATTTCTATTACGCCTTCATATATTTCTGGTATTTCAAATTCTAATAATTTTCTTACAAAATCAGGATGACTTCTTGAAATCATTACTTGTGGTGTGCCTTTTAGTCCTCTTTCTACATCTACTATATATGCTTTTATTTTGTCGTTTACTCTGTATTTTTCTGTTGGTACTTGCTCTTTTGCAAGCATTATTCCTTCTATTCTTCCTAAGTCTACAACCACTATATTTCTATCTGCTTTTTGGATTATTCCTGAAACGATTTCTCCTTTTTTTTGTGTGTATTCGTCAAATATTAAATCTCTTTCTACTTCTCTTAATTTTTGTACTATAACTTGTTTTGCAGTTTGTGCAGCAATTCTTCCGAAGTCTTTTGGTACTATTTCTATATCTACTGTATCTCCATATTGTAGATTTTTGTTGATTTTGTGTGCATCTTCTAGACTGATTTCTGTTACTTCGTCATTTGCGTTTTCTACTATTTCTTTTACTGAATAAATATGTGTTGCACCTGTTTTATGGTCTATATCTACTTTTACGTTTTCTAGTGCGTCAAAATTTCTTTTATATGCTGTAACTAATGCTGTTTCTATTGATTCTAGTACGTATTCTTTTTTTATTCCTTTCTCTTTTTCTAATTCTTCTAATGCTAATATTAACTCTTTGTTATCTATAGCTTTCATTTTTTATTCCTCCTATTTTTTATTATCTATTTAATATTGGTATTTTACCTTTTGTTTCTATATAATTTTTACCAGTTATAAACTGTTTTTATTTGTGATATGTTTTTTCTTTCTATTTTTATTTCTTGCTCTTCTGTTTCTATTGTGATTTCATTTTGATTAAACTCTTTTAAAGTTCCAAAATATTCTTTTTTTCCATTCTCGTCTTTTTTGAATAATTTTACGTTTATTTGTGTTCCTATGTTTTTTTCTAAGTGTTTGTCTTTTCTTAATACTCTTTCTATTCCTGGTGATGATATTTCTAAAAAGTATTGTTCTTTTATATAATTTTCTTTGTCTAAAATGTCGTTTACCACATCATTTACTTTTTCGCAGTCATTTAAGTCTATTCCTTTTTCGTTGTCTATAAATATTCGTAAAAAGTAGTTTTTTCCTTCTTTGGCGTATTCTACATCATATAGTTCATAACCTAAATTTTCTATTATTGGTTCTACTAATTTTGTTACTTTTTCTTCTATACTTGCCAATTTTTACCTCCTTTTATTTTCAAAACTAAAGAGTGGGATTTGTTCCCACTCTTTACTGTCTCGTATGTTGATATCTATATTATACCCAATTTTTAGCATAAATGCAAGGTTTTTTCGTTATTTTTTAAACTTTTTCTACTTCTTGTATTGTTTCTTCTGCATTTTCGTTTACGTCATCAATTTTTATGCTTCTATTATGAGTAATTTTTTCCCAATTTGTGTCTCTTTTAAATAAACATTTAAAGTTTATTAATAGCCAAGATCCCATGAATAATGGATATGTGAATAATCCTTTTATCATTGGTTTTATTGGTTTACCATCTATCCACATTACAAATGCTGCTGTAAGTGATGGTAATACAAATGTTGGTACTAAATATCTTAATATATTTATTATTAGTTCTGCTTGTGTCATTCCATCCATTGCGTATAATACAAAGTTTGATACTAATAATAGTAATGTTAATATGAACATTGGTATACTTCCTATTATATATAGGAAACCGTCAAAGTTCATCATTGTTTTTTTGTCTTTTACTGCTTCTGCTAATTTAGATGTGTATTCTTTCATACATTGCATATGTCCTACTGTCCATCTACTTCTTTGTGACCAACTTTGTGCAAATCCTGTTGGTTGTTCGTCATATACAATTGCTTCTGTTGACCATCCTAATCTTTTTCCTTTTAATATTCTTTGCAATGAAAATTCTATATCTTCTGTTAGTGTTACTGTTTTCCATCCACCGTTTTCTTTTATTATGTCAAAACTTACCATAAATCCTGTTCCGTTTAATAATGGTGATAGTCCTAAATTGTATCTTGCTAAGTGATAGAATTTGTGCATTGTCCAATAGAATAGTGCGTATCCTGATGTTATCCAGTTGTCTGTTGGGTTTTTGATGTCTCTGTATCCTTGTACTACTTCTTCTCCTTGGCATAATTTTTTGTTCATTGCTTTTAAGAAGTTTTTGTCTACTATGTTGTCTGCGTCAAATATGCATATTGCATCATATGGTGCGTTTTCTTTTATTTTTTGTTGTAGGAACCAGTCTAGTGCATATCCTTTTGTTTTCTTTGTTTCGTCATATCTTTCATACACTATTGCTCCTGCTTCTCTTGCTATTCTTGCTGTTCTGTCTGTGCAGTTATCTGCTATTACATATATATCATATAAGTTTTTGTCGTATTCTTGATTTTTTAGGCTTTCTACTAGGTTTCCTACTACTGTTTCTTCGTTGTGTGCTGGTATTATTGCCATAAATCTGTGATTTTTGTTTACTTTTAATGGTTTTTCTTTTAATTTTACTAATGAGCATACACTTACTATTATTTGATATAACCAAAATATTGTTATTATCCAGATTAATGCTTCTCTTAGTATATAAACATAATCCATTTTTTTTACCTCTCTTTTTTCTTTTTATTCTATTTTTATTATCTCACATAATCTATTATACTCTTATTGTCAAAATTATGCAATCTTTTTTGTAAAATTTTATTAATTTATGTATTAAATTATTTTATAAATTATTATTATTTTTATCATATTCAATGCATTTTTCTTCTAACAATTTAAAATTGCAACATCTCGCTTTAATATTTTGAGGTAATCTGTTATTATTATACAACTTATATAATTTTAATGATTTATTTTTAACTTGATGATAATTTGCATTTAACCAACTTAATTGCTCCTGTAATAATTTTTGATATTTTAATTCTGCAATAGTTAGTGTTTCTTTATTTAAATCTACTAATGTATAATACTTTTCCTTTACTGGAATCATATTATTAAAATTAACTGCTCCTAATTCACCATCTTTTATTTTAAAAAAATCTACTGTATTTTTCATATTTATATGTTTTGGTTTTGGACTTGATAACGGGGCAAAATACTCACAAGTATCAATTTGGAACAAAATGCCAATAAAAGGTCTCAATTCTTTTTCATATTTATTATATGATACCCTATTGTCGTATTCTCTTAAATAATCGCAATAGTCAGAGTTTACTCTTACAATTTTTAAATTTATAATCATAATTAAATTCCTCCTCTTTCATAATATATGTAATATTTTAAAAGGACTAGAGTCTGTACTCTAATCCCACACTTTTTTAACTTCCAACTTATGGCTGGATACACCGCTTTTTTTAGTCCCAATTTATGGCTGGGTTCACCGCTTTTTTTAGTTCCAATTTTTGGCTGGAATCACCAACTTTTTTATGCTATTTCTAGCAATATTATTATATGCATTTTATATAATTTTATTGCTATTTATGTTTTTATTATAATATACATTTACATATAAGTCAATATTTTTTTGCTAATTTTGTAACATTTTTTATTTTTTCTCAATATATTAAAATAAAAAAGTTTATGGAGGTATTATTTTGAAAAAGAATTATAAAGTTGCAATAGTTGGTTCAACTGGTTTAGTTGGTAGAACTGTATTAAAGGTATTGGAAGAAAAGAATTTTAAAAACTGTACATATACATTATTTGCTTCTAAAAAATCTGCAGGAAGTAAGGTACAATTTTTAGGGCAGAATTATATAATTCAAGAATTAACAGAGGATTCTTTTAAATCTATTTTTGATTATGCAATTTTCTGTGCAGGTGGAAGTGTTTCTAAAAAGTTTATTCCTATTGCAGTTCAATCTGGTTGTACAGTTATTGATAACAGTAGTGTTTATAGAATGGATAAAGATGTTCCTTTGGTTGTGCCAGAAGTTAATCCGGAAAAAATATTTGAAAATAAAGGAATTATTGCTAATCCAAATTGTTCAACAATTCAGGCAGTTGTCGCTTTGAAGCCTTTGGATGATAGGTATAAAATAAAAAGAATTGTTTATTCGACATATCAGGCTGTTTCTGGTGCTGGCAAGGCTGGTGTTGAGGATTTGGAAAATGGCTATAAGGGCTTGGCTCCGCAAAAGTTTAAGTATCCTATTTTTAATAATTGTTTGCCTCATATAGATGTTTTTGAGGCTGATGGTTATACTAAAGAGGAATACAAAATGATTAATGAGACTAGAAAAATTTTGAGTAAACCTTTGCTTCCTGTTACTGCTACATGTGTTAGGGTTCCTGTTAGAAATTGCCATAGCGAAAGTATTAATGTTGAATTTAAGTCTAATTTTGATATTTATGATGTTAAGGTGCTTTTACAGAATTCTCCTGGGATTATTCTTGTTGATGATGTTGAGAAGGATTATTATCCTTTGGCTTCTAAGGCAGATGGGTTTGATGATGTTTTTGTTGGTAGAATTAGACGTGATTATAGTGTTCCTTTTGGTATTAATTTGTGGGCTGTTGCTGATAATTTGAGAAAGGGTGCTGCTTCTAATGCGGTGCAGATTTTGGAAAAATTAATGTTGGTTTAATTTGTCTTTTGAGGACGGTTCTATTGGGAAGATTTTTATGTTTCAAAAAAGTCGCATTGTGCGACTTTTTGTTAATTATTTATACTCAATAAATTCAACTAATTTTTCAAGTTCAAATATATATTTATTTTTTATGTCATTATAAATTTTTCTTGATACTTTTTCATCATATAAATGTGATAATGAATTTCTTGCTAACATCATATTAATCCAGGTATCACCATCATCAATTAATTTATGTGCATAACTTTCTTTTAATATTTCTCTCGGACTTCCTGTCTCTGATGAAATTCCCAAATACTCCAAATAATCTTTTAATGTTTTCCATGCTAATTCAAATGTGAATTCATATCTATGTAAAACTCCATCTATTGTAATGTCATCTTCTTCTTTTTGAAGTGCTTCTTTTAATCTATTAGTTGCATTTATCAAATCCGTTTTTCTTTCATCAAATCTTTTCATTATATGTCTATTCCCTCCTTTATTATCTCTTCTACAAATTCTTTTTTTGTATCTTTATTTACAAAAACCAGGTCTATTTTATATATTATATCTAATAAATCAAATTCGTTTCTTATTTTATATTCATCTTTTCTTGGAATATCTTCAAAAATCGCTATATCTATATCTGACGTTTTTTTGTAAGTGTTTTTTGCCCTTGAACCAAATATTTTAAAATTATATTTTTTATTTTCTTTTACTATATTTTCAATTTTATTATATATTTCTTCAGGTAATCCAAATTTCATTTTTCCGTTCTCCTTTTATAATCTTATTTTACTATACCGTATAAAAAATAGCAAGCAATTTTATCTTTATTTGCAAAAAAGAACCTGAAGTTTTACACTTCAAGGTTCTTTTCAAATTTATTATTCTGCTGATTCCTCTGTTTCTGGAGCTTCATAAGCTTCTAATATAGCTTTTTGAATTTTCTCTCTTGTTTCAGCATTGATTGGATGTGCTATATCTCTGAATTCTCCGTTTGGAGTTTTTCTGCTAGGCATAGCTATGAATAATCCATTTTGACTTTCGATAACTTTAATGTCGTGTACTGCGAATTCGTTATCGAATGTTACAGAAGCAACAGCTTTCATTCTGTTCTCTGAATTTACTTTTCTTAAACGTACATCTGTGATTTGCATTTTAGTGCACCGTCCTTCCTTAAGTTTTAAATTTTGTACATATTAGTTTATTCTTATGTACTTACTCTATTATTCTCCACAAAAAATTTTTTTCCTTCTTTTTTTTACATTTTTTATAAATTTTTTTATATATTATAATTTTTTGTTACAATTCATCGTCCATAAAATTACATTGCACAGAAAATTTTTAGAGATTGGGGGACGGGTCTTTAATCCCTAAAAATTATATAAAATAATTATTTATAGTATTTTAAAAATTTCGGGATTAAAGACCCGTCCCCCAATCCCTATTTTATTAATTTAATTTTAAATAATTTATAAATTGAGAATAGCAGCAATTTTTTATAATATACTTATTTTATAAGAAGAATTTTCCAAAAACTCTTGAATTTTGCATTATATAATTATATAATCTATCTGTTAAAAATATGTCAAAAAAATATTTAAAACTTAGAGGAGTGAAAAAAATGCCAAATATTGAAAATCTAAAAAAATATAAAAATATACATATGATAGGAATCGGTGGAGTAAGCATGAGCGGTATTGCAGCAATCCTTACAAACTGGGGCTTTAATGTTACAGGTTCAGACTGGGCAAAATCTGAAGCAACAGACAAATTAAATTCAATGGGTATAAAAGTTACAATTGGTCACAATTTAGAAGATGTTGCAAAATCTGATGTTGTAGTTTATTCTGCTGCAATTAAGCAAGATGACCCTGAAATGTTAGAAGCAAAAAAATTAAATATACCTACAATTGAAAGAGCCGATTTTTTAGGTGAACTTACGAGATGTTATAAAGATACAATTTGTATTTCTGGTACACATGGTAAAACAACAACAACTTCTATGATTTCACTATGTTTCTTAGAGGCTTTAAAGGACCCTAGTATTCAAGTTGGTGCTTTTTTGAAAGCGATAGACGGAAATTATAGAGTTGGAAATAGTGAACATTTTGTTATTGAGGCTTGCGAATATGTAGAAAGTTTTTTAAAATTTAGTCCAAAGGCTGAAATTATTTTAAATATTGATAATGACCACCTTGATTATTTTAAAACTTTTGAAAATATTAAAAAAGCATTTGTGAAATATGTTAAATTGTTACCAAATGATGGTCTTTTAGTTATTAACGGTGATGATAAAAATTGTTTAGACTTACCTCAATATACAAATGCAAAAGTTATTACTTATGGAATTGAAAATATAAATGCTGATTTTGTTGCTAAAAATATTGAATTTGATAATGATGGTTTTCCTGAGTTCGATGTTTATAAAAAAGGTGAATTTTTCGAAAAAATTAAATTATCTGTTCCAGGTGGTCACAATGTTTTAAATGCTTTGGCTTGTATTTCATTATGTGATTATTATGGAATTGATAAAAAGGATTTACAATCTGCACTTAAAAAATTTACTGGTGCTCATAGAAGATTTGAATTTAAAGGTAAAGTAAACGGGGCTAGCATTTATGATGATTATGGTCATCACCCTACTGAGATTGTTGCAACTTCTAAATCTGTTGCAAATAAAAAGCATAATAAGTCTTGGGTTGTTTTCCAACCTCATACTTATAGCAGAACTAAAAATCTTTTAGATGATTTTGCACATGCTTTATTGAATTTTGATAATGTTATTGTTTTGGATATTTATGCTGCTAGAGAGACTAATACTTATAATATTTCTTCTAAAGATTTAGTTGATAAAATTATTTCTTTGGGTAAAGATGCTAAATATATTCCTGATTTTGATGAGTGTGTTTCTTTCTTAAAAGATAATGTTCAAAAAGATGATTTGATTTTAACTTTAGGTGCTGGTACTGTTACTAAAATAGGTCCAATGCTTTTAGAAAAGAATTAAAAACAAAAAATGGATCATAAATCACTTAAAAAAAAGAAAAAGGGGTGTCCCCTTATCCCTGAAAAAAGGGAAAAAAGGAACGTCCCTTAATTCCCTTTTTTCATTTGTTTTATCATTATATCCCCAAAAACTGCATATCCTTCTTCTGGATTTTTTACCAAAACGTGTGTAACTGCACCAATTAGCTTTCCGTTTTGAATAATAGGAGAACCACTCATTCCGTTGAATAATTCCACCTGTTTTTTCTAACAATTTTTTATCTGTAACTTTTATAAGCATACTTTTATTATCAAAATTATTTTCCTTGTAAATCTTTTCTATCTCAATCTCATATTCTTCTACTTTGCCGTTTTCAAGACAGCACATGATAGTTGCCTTTCCTAATTTTATTTCATTTCTTAATGCTACATCCATTTTTTTATTTAAATCAATATTTAGGCTTGAAATATTATCTACTTTTCCATATATTCCAAACTTTGTGTTTTTATTAATTGTTCCTATATTTTTTTGATTATCTACTGTTCCTTGTATTCTACCTGGATTTCCTGTTTCACCTTTAATAATATTTAATATTTTTGTTGTTACAAATTCTCCTGATGCAATGTCAATTAACTGTTCTGTGTCAATGTCTGCTATACCATGCCCTAATGCTCCAAAGCTTTTACTTTCTGGTTCGTAAAATGTTACTGTTCCAACTCCTGCTGCACTATCTCGTACCCATAAGCCTAATTTATATTCTTTTTTTGATGTTTCTACTGGCTTTATTGAGCATTCTTCTGTTTGTTGTTCGTGTATATATTGTATTTTTATGTCTTCTCCTTTTGATGAGTTTACTTTTTTTATTAATTCTTCTGTGTTTTTTATATTGCTATTATTGATTGCTATTATTCTGTCTCCTTGTTGAATTCCCGTGTTTTCATATGGTTTGTATTTTTTGTTATCTATTCCTTCTACTTCTGACATTCCTACTACAAGTACTCCGTTTGTATATAGTTTTATTCCTGCGATGTTTCCTACTGGTATTACTTGCGTTTTGGGTAATACATCTACATTTATGTCTTTTAAAAATATGTTTTCGAATAGGCTTATTTTTACTGTTTTTTTGCCTGGTGTGTTTGTTGTTTTTTCTTGGTTTTGTGCTAGTGTTTCTATTACATTGTTTTTTTCTACTAGGTTTGCGTTTAGTCCGATTATTGTTTTTAGGTTTATTTTTTCTCCTTCGATTATTGTTATGTTGTCTGGTATTGCTTGTATTGATAGTGTGTATGCATATATTGTTAATAAAATTATTGTTATTATACTGGTTTTGATTTTATTTTTCAATTTGTTCTCCTTGATTTTCAATTTTATTAATATTATTTGCATTTTTTTTTAATTTATTCGAATTTTAAAAGACGAGATTCGCTCCCGTCTTTTGATTTTGTTTTTACTTTAATACTAATTTTTCTCTGTATTGTCCATATCTTTCTCTGCCTAATGCCGTATAATATATTTTTTTTAGTTGATTATTGTTTGCAATTGTACTATTTACTTTGTTTTGTGTTACTATTGAGTCATATGATAGTGTTCCTACTTTTGGGTAATAGTATATGTATTGTCCATTTTCTGCTTCACCTGTTCTTCTTTCTAGGTCTACATTAAATACTCCAACTGAATTTCCATCTACAGTAAGCCCATCTTCTGTTGCTTTGTGATATGTTGTTCCGTTTCTTATATATATTGATTCTGTTGATACTACGTCTGTGTTTTTTGTGTTTGTTACAACTGAGTATCCGTTGTAGATTTTTCCTCCTACATTCATTCCTTGTAAGAATGTTATTATTGATATGTTGTCTATTATTTTCATCCAGTCTGTGTCTTTTAGTTTGGGCATTTGGAAGTCTGTGCTGTTTGTTCCCTTTTCATAGTAATTGTTGTAGTTTTTTATTGCTACAGATAGGTTTCTTTCTATTGTGTATTTTATAACGTCTACTCTGTGAACATTAAAGTTTGATACGTCTGATTCTATTCCATTAGCATTTTCAAAATCAAATATTTTTCCATTATTATCTAGTTTTGTAAATGGTGAATTTTCTTCTGTAAATTTATCACCATTTACGTCAACTGCATCACTAACTTTTAGATCTTTAAGTGCTGGATATTGATTTTGTATTGTATCTTTTAAGTTTGCTGCTTCTAAATAATATTGCTTTCCAGCATCATCTTTTGATGGAAAATTAAAGCCATTTTGAACTTGTTTTTTTCCATTCAAAACTGAAAATACTTCGTTTGGATTTGTGTTGCTTTGATAATATTTTGTTCCATTTCTTTTTACATATTTATATGTGTTTATATTTCCATCTACAAATATATTCTCTTCTAAAATATTCTCTGGTGATATGTTAATACCATCATAAGAAACATTATTTCCACTCTTTGTTACTTTACTTAAAAGATATCCATATAAACTTACCACATTACCAGATACTGTTCCTTGTATTGTAACATAATTATCCATTGAGTATGTTATCACTACATCTACACTTGAATTTTTATATCTACAACTATAATAAACATATGGTTTTATGCCATATAATGTTTGTCCATTCTTATATGAAGTGTCATCACCATGTTTGTTTTTTGTTTCATCGTCCCATGTGTTTTCATATGGTGAATAAATGTAATATCCATCATACATTGTAAATACAACTGCAGGAACATAACCTTGTAAAGTCTTTTGATTATATCCTAATGTTGAAAAATTTGTTGCTAGTGAGTTAAAGAAAGAATTTACGCCTGCTTCTATATCACGCATCTTCGAGTTAACCAAATAAGATGTATCACTGTTGAATGAGTTCAGTTGATATGCTTTAAGTGCATCATATGTTGCACCTGTTAGTTTTGAATCGTATTGACTTTGCAGGCTTAATGTTTCTACTCTACTTTGTACATAAGTTTGCATTACTATTGATATTGGTAATACTATTATTATAAACATTATTGCTAAACTTTGTATTTTCATATGTGTTTTCCTTTCACTTTTCTTATTTGCAAAATAGCCTGTAATATCTTCTATTACAAGCTATTTTAATGAAACTTTTGTAATTTTTATTTTCCTGTTGCTGTTACTATTCCACCATGTGAAGCAGCAATTGTATAAGTATCATTTCCTACTACTTTGTAGAAGAAATTTTTTAATTGTTGTGATAGTGTTTGGTTTGTATTTTTAACGTCTACTGAAACTATGTCCCCTTCTTTTAATTTGTATGATTCACTATTGTTTAGTTTTTCTTCTATTTGTGATGTGTAAACTGAATAGTATACGTTTTCCCCTATTTTTTCTCTTTGTGTCTGTGTTGTTTTCTTTCCTGGGTTCTCGTCTAATATTTGTGCTTCCATTTCTACATTGTATGTGTTCCCTGTTGATCCTATTGTTTCTAAAAATTGGTTGTATTTTTCTGGTGTTATTTTTCCTGTTGTTCTTATGTCGTCTACAAATTCTGTTGTTGCTGTGTCTACTGTTAATTGTGCTACATCGTCTGTTCTGTCTGACATTGTCATTAATGGAAATATGAACATTAATATTGCTGCTAGTGCTATTGCAATTATTGTTACTAGTGTATCACTCATTTTATTTTCCTCCTAAATTTATCAATCTGACTTTATTATAACATTTATGTTTACATTTTTCAAGTTTTTTAATATATTGCTCAAAAGAAAACTATTAAATAGTCTTCTTTTATATTTTAGAATTCATTATAATAGTCTTCATAGTGTGAACATCTAGAGCAATATTTTCTTACACATGTTGTTGGATGTGCCGCTGTATTATCAGAATTAGAGAATACAGTAAATGTCCATGTTCCGGTTCCTCCGTGTCCCCATTCTATAATTGAATTATACATTCCATTTGAACCTTTTTCTGTATCAACTTTTGTTGTTAACGCTTCTCTTCCATCTCTATATAAGGTTTTATATCCATTTCCCCATGCTCTAAATGCTATTGTTGATGTTGTTGCAGATGTACTTGTTCCAAGGCATAAATCTATAGATGAATTTGGATCCTCTGTACAATATAAGACATTCATTGTATGTGTACCATATGATGTATATGTAAAGCGTGCATATTGACCTGCTCTATTAAATACTGCTGCAATTTTTCCAGTTCCTCCATTACCATTGTTTTCTGTAAATTTCCAATTTCCCATTATCTTTTCAGATGTAAAGTTGTGTCCTAATGGATTACCAACTGTATATATTGATGATAATTGTGTTCCACATGTTTTACATTTATAATAATGTGTTTCTGCAACAGTACATGTTGCGTCACTTTTTTTACTTCCTCCAGTTTCTGCAATATGGTTATAAAATGTTATCTGATAATTTTGGGTAGTTTTATAATATATATCTGTTTCATTGCTTGTAACTGTTATATTGGCATTTCCTACTCCTTTTGGTGTTACGGTTACAGTGTTTCCAGAAATACTTGCTACAGCGACTGATGGATTATCACTTGAAACGCTTAGTGCTCCTCCGCTATCGTTGTAATTAACTGTAAAATACTTTTTATTTCCTATACATGTACTTCCAGCATTTGAAGAAATTCCAAGTGACCCTGTTTTCTTTCCAACCATAGTTGTAATACCATAAGTTCTTGTAAAGTTTCCTGCAACATCATAGACATCTGCATATATTGCATACATATTTCCAGGAATTAAATTTGTTATATTTCTTTCTTTTATTACTGCATCTCTATTTCCTGTCGTATATCCATTCATATCACATTCTATATCTTCTATTGTATGTGATTCTCCTGTACTTATTACTGTATAATTCCATACAACTTTGCTAAATCCTGAATTTGCATCTATTGCTCCAATTCTAAATCTTAAACTGTTTGAATCTTTTCCTACGCATTGAAGTTGTTGTGTTATTTGTGCTGGCACTTTATCAATATTAGTTACAGATACTGTTCTTATACTTCCTGCTTCTTTTGTTTGTTCATCATAAAATCTTACATAGATTGTACCATTTTCAATAAACTTATATGATGTCGCATAATTCCAGTCTTTTCCATTTGTGCTAATCTGTATTTTGTAATCTTTTATGTCTGAATTTAATGCAACATAAACATCATTGTTTGTCCATTTTTTATTACTATATCCTATATTAATTAAGGTTGCATCTGGTATTTTGTATTTTACATGGAAGTTATTACTTACAAATGTTGTAGAATTATTATATTGGTCTAATGCACGTATCCATAAATAATAGTTTCCTGGATTAGCAACTGTATTTGTTACTTCTCTTCCTGTTGTGAATTGTTGCCAATTACTTGGTACTTGTGTATTAGAATTTGACCATGCATATTCTGTTCTACTTGGTCCTCCATATACATTTACAGTACTTCTTAATGTTACTCTTTCGTTTTTATCTGTATAAGAAATTTTATATGTTCCACCATTTGGTGAATATTCCACTGTTGTTACTATAACTGTTGCTTCTGCTGTTACAGTATTAGGTTCGCCACTATAATTTGTTACTGTACATTTAATTGTTGCTTTTCCGGTCTTTTTTCCTGTTACTTTTACATTTGTTCTATTTGGACTTATTTCTGCTATTGAACTGTCTGAAGTTTCAAATTTTATATTTTGATAGCTGTTTCCACCTGTTAAATTTGCACTTAATGTTGCTGATTCGCCTTGTTTTATTACTGCACTATTTAGTTTAACATCTGTTATTGGATAAACTATATTTTGTGCAATTGCACTACTGCTTGTTGATATATTTCCTGCATTGTCTTTTGCCCATACAGTAATTTTTTTATTATTGTTTTCTGGTTTTGCGTATATGCAATTAGAATCTGTCCACTTTGCATTATCTATTGATGGACTTTGGTTTGGTTCAGACCATGTATAATAATATCCTGCTAGTCCACTTCCACCTTGGTCTTGTGCATTTATTTTTATTGTTTTAGAATTACTTATTTCACTTGGAATATCTACTTTTACAGTCGGCGCTGTTCTATCTATTCTTACCTTTATAGTTTTTATTTCTGAATATTTTTCTAATCCTTCTAGTTTCCAAAATACTTGAAATGCATATTCTCCTGCTTGATCTATTGTAAAATGGTTTCCTTCTGGTACAGGCTTATAATTGTAATAATCTTTGTTTCCTGTGTTGTTTCTTTTGTAATATAATAAATTTAAGTTGTAGTTGTCTTTGCTCCCTAGTTCTACATATACATTTTTATTCGTCCATTGGTTTGTTAATTCTGAAGAGTCTGTACTATTTTTTGTTATTACTTTTCCATTAGCATTATTTTCATAAAATTTTGCTGTTAATTCTGGTTTTTCTACGCCATCTGCTATTACTGTTGATGTAGATCCATTTGCAAGTACCAATCCACTTTTGGATGCAGATATTGTATATGTATCGTTTCCTATAACTTTATAAGCAAAATTTTTTAATTGTTGTCCAATTGTTAAATTGGTGTTTCTTACTGTTACGGAAACCAAATCCCCTTCTTTTAGTGAATATTTTACATTGTCACCGTCTTTTTCTAATGCCTGTTCTATTTGTGATGTATAAACTGAGTAATAAACATTTTCTCCTATTTTATCTCTTGTAGTTTGTGTTGTTTTTTTGCCTGGATTTTCATCTAGAATTTTAAATTCCATATTAATATCAAAGGTGTTTCCCGTTAATGTTAGTTTTTGGTTAAAATTATAATAGTCGTCTTTGGTTAATTCTCCTGTTGTTCGTATTTGCTCAACAAAATCGGAGGTTAATGTGTCAACATCTAGTTTGGACATAGTATCAACTCTTTGTGATGTTACTTGTAATGGTATTACAACTAGTAATACTACTGCTAATAATATTGCTACTACTGTTATTAATGTATCACTCATTTTAACCTCCTTTTGTTTTTTATCTTCTATTGTATTGTGTATGTTATAATTCTTTTTTGTGTTTTGTTTGCATCTGGTACATTTGGGTCATCATTTTGATAATATACACCTAATTTTTCTTTTATTGTTTTTCCCATAATCATGTCACTTAATGATCTACTTCCAATATTTATATTGAATTTTTTATTAAATTGACTTGGGTCTGTTGCTCCATTTCTGTATTTATGATATAAAATTCCACATAAAAATTCAGCCTTTTGGTCATCATTTGCTAATGCAGCATTTTGATATTCTGTTCCATTGTTTGTTTCAAGATCTAATGAATATTTTTTTATTGTTTTTCCTGTTCCGCTTAATTCTATTGTATATATTGGATCTGATAGTCCTACAAATACTACTTTGTAGTTTTCTAGGTATGCTCTCATTACTGTTGGTAATACTGTTTCCCACCCTACTTGTCTTTCTGTTCCTGTTGCTTTATAATACAAATTTCCATTTATATATGTTGTTTCTCTATCTCTAGCATCCAATATCATATCTGTTGTTTGTCGCGTTTGCGAAAAAAACGGAATAATAATGGATAATGCTAGTACAAATAGTAATACGGCTCCTGCCATTTTTAAAGCGTCTGCTGCGTTTTCCATTATTATTCCTCCTTATATTATTCTATTTTAATCTTACTAATTCTTCCATTATCTGAATATTCTTCTATTGACACTGTATATGTTTTTGTATTTACATATTTAGATGTTTTATAAGTTAATGTTCCTCCTGTTCCTGTATCAGGTCCATCTAATGTAACTTGATGTTCTGTTGATTCATCTTGTGAATTATTAGTATTAACTTCTTGTATTAAACTTTTAACCTCTGTGCCTTTTATTTTTCCTTCATATTTAGTAAATTTGCTATTAAATGTTGAAATTTCTGCTTGTGACATACCACTGTCTTGAACTGTGGTTTGTGCTTGGTTAAATATCATTATACCTAAAGATATTAATAAAATTGATAACAATATAGCTCCAGCTATAATTAATGCTTTGGATGCATTCTCCATGATTTTTTCCTCCTTTGTTTTTTATTTTTTATTTTAAAATACTAATTTCATATTAGTAACATTAAAAACTTAATTAATTAGAAATTTGTTCAAATAACATATGTTTTACCTTTTTTGTTGATTGATGATATTCTATACTTGTACATTTAAATTTTATGCTTCCATAGTTTGCTAAAAATTTTTGCATACCGCTTTTATCAAATGTTTCCATTTGGTATATTGTATCATTGTCTGTTATTTTTACCTCTATACTTATAGAATTTTTTTCATTATCTTTGTATATTCCTTTGCTGTTTTTTTCTACTTCATTTTTTTCGTTGTTGTCTATTGCTCTATTCATTACTGTTACTAGGTCTGTTCCAGAGACCTCTACATTAAGATAATTTTCAAATTCTAAGTTTGCCTTTTTTGATGTATTATAGTTCGCCTTATAATTTAAAAACATATATGAAATTCCACAAACTATAATAATTATTATTGCTAAAAATAAAATTATTTTTTTCATATTTAATCCTTTATTATTATACTATTTATATATTTTTTTTTCAATATTTTTTATTAATTTTTGTTATTTTTTAAATACTAATAATTTTACCCTACCATTATCATGATATGTTATATTACAACTATATTTGGGTAGTTCAGTAACATTTTTTTGTTCATCTTGTATTGCCTCGTTATAGTAATCTGTATTGTAATCTTGTAAATTATCTGTTGTTCCATTTATACTTTCAAATTTAACTGTTATTTTATAATTGTTTTCAAAATATGTATTGTCAACAAGTCCATCACTTTCACCATCTGTATAATATTTGTTATTTTCTCGCGCATACCCTGCTACAGTTACAACATCATATACTGTCCATTTTTTTTCAGTTGATTCATATGTTGTGAATTTTGAATTAAATTGTACTAATTGTTGTTCTTGCGTTTTTTTATTAATTTCAGCAGATGTTGAACCAAAGTCTGCAAATAAGTATACTGCTAATGATAATATTAGAACACCTATTAATACTCCACCTGCTATAATTAAAGCATTTGATGCATTTTCCATACTCTACTCCTTTTATTCTATATATTCAAAATCTAATTCTACAATTTGGTCCCCATTATATTTCATATCTGTGTTTTTAAATGATGAACTTTTAAATTCTGAATACTCTCTATATTGAGCAATTACCTCTAATGTTATTCTACTATCATCTGTACCTATAATGTCTTTTACTGTTTTTGTTCCAGCCTTTATTGAATCATAATTTGAAGATAAATTGCTTAATTTAGACAATGTATATGTTCTTTCTAATTCAGTGAATTTTTTTATGCCATTTGGTATTGTGTCTCCTGAATTTTGAGTTTCATACGAATCTGAATTTCCTTTTAACCATTCAGATGAATTGTTTACCCCATATTTGTTTTTAAATTTTTTCATGTTTGTAATTACTATTTTAATTTTTTTACTATAATCTACAGAGTTTGCTGTTTCTTTTGTCGTTCCTTCTTTTGAGTTAAAGTCTATTGCCTTATTTATTAATGTTATAAGATCATACCCTTTAACATCATCACCTGAATATTTTCCAAATTCCTTATTAAAATCCGCAACCTGTGAACTTTTTGTCATAGATGATTTACCTTTTTCATAATCGCCAATTTGGTTAAATGCCAATAACAGTGCACCAATAACCAATAGTGCTATAAGCATTCCACCTGCCATTAAAAGTGCTTTTGAAGCATTTTCCATAATCTATTATCCTTTCTAACATTGCTTAAGTTGAAACCAAATTCAACTTAAGTCTGTTTTTAGAAACTACTTGATGACATACTTGAGAACGTACTTGACATTGATGTTAATCCTATAAATACTAATGGGATTATTAAGTATCCAACAAATAAGCATATCATAGGTGCAAAACCTATTACTTTTCCTATCATACCTTGTCTTTTTATTAATCTTTCGTTTGATTCTTTTCTCTTGTCTCTGTAGTATTCTCTTTCTGAGTCTAACTCATCAAATGCGTCTTTGATTGGTATTTTTTCAACTGCTGCTTGCATACTTTCTACAATTCTTATTAGCGGCAAGTATGATATGTCATTTTTTAGATTTTCTAGTGCTTCCCAAGCACCAGATTCATAGTCATTAACACATCTTGTAATTTGACTTTTGAATATGTTTGAATATCTTTCTAGCCATTCAAGCATCATTTCTACATTTATTCTTTCAATTCTCATAAGCATAAGTATAATTGTTTGGAATTGCATTACTTCGTCTTCCATTTCTAGTTGTCTCATTTTTGCTTGGAACATTAGCAACCAGATAGGACTCATATATCCTATTATTGCAAATACAAATGCTAGTAATAGTTCAAACCATTGGAATGATTCACTATTTACAACCTGTAGTTTTCCAAGTATTCTTTTGGCTGCTGTTTCTATTTCTTCGTCTGTTGAGTCTTGATAGTATTTTGATTTTGATAATGCTCTTTCTATGTCTTGTTGTGTTGTGTCTAGTTTTCCTCTAAACATATCCAAAAATACATTATCTTGTTTTGTTAATTCCATTGCTTTTGCTTCGTCTTTTGTCGACATACTTATTAAGTTATAGTCTGTTGTCGGTTGTGTGTATTCGTAGTCTATTGCTATTTGATGCAAATACATAAATACAAATATTGATACTACAAATGTTACTATTGATAGTGCTATTCTATTTATGTATACCCATTCCATTTTTAATGGTGAAGCTGCATCTGTTAATAATTGTTTTACTTTTTTGTATTCTTTTGTTCCATCTTTTGGTAGGAATAAGTCTATTATTTTTTTTGCAAATTTATTTTTATATAATTTTGCTTGCCATGGATTTTCTGTATTTTGTGTGTTCATATTTACTGAACCATTGTCTTTTAGTTTTCTAACTAATATGTATGATATGAATGTTATTATTAATATCAATATTTGGACTATCATTCCTGATTTTCCATAATACCAGTTCTTAACAAATGAGAAGTTTGATACTGCCCAACTTTTTATTGGTTCTAGTAATAATACTGGTGCTATTGAAATAAATGATAAACTTCTAAATACATAGTTTAATTTATCTCTTTTTAATATTTCAATTTGCATTTCTTGTGTTATATTGTCAACATTTTTTAGGTATAATGATGCACCATCTATTTTTCTATCACCAAATTCTTTTGTTAAGTATGATATTCCGGCAAATTCTTTTAAGTAGTTGTTTGGTGCAACATCATAATATTTTTCTAGTTCTGTTTCTGGGTCGTCTGAAGTTAATATCTCGTAAATTTTTTCGCCTTGTCTTGATATTTCTTTTTCGTCATCTTGTGATACTTGATATATTGCTTCTTCAACCATGTTGAATTCATGATATGCGTGTCTTATTTCTGAGAAGAAATCTAATTGTTGTGTAAGTAATTCATTGTCTTTTTTGTCTACAGACCCCTCCATTAAAATATCTATCATAAATAATTCAAATATTAATAAAATGAACATTAATAAGTAATTGCTTTTGGTTACTAAGATTGTAATAATAATAAGTGGTATTAATATTACAAGTGCTTTTGTTAATATTTTTGCTACGTCACGTCTTGTTATGTATTCGTCATCTATATTTAATATTTCTAATCTTCTTCTTAATTTTAATACATATCTTTTTATGAATGGGACTCTAGAAAAGAATATATATAATTTTTGATACATTATTTCTGATGAGAATGCACTTGCTTTTGTTCCTCTTTGTAGTTTTTGTATCTTTTTATATTCTGATCCTTGCATTTTTTTGTTCATTATATAATAGGCAATTCCTATTACAACCATTAATGCAACTGATACCCCCATTATTATAAAGATAACTTGGTTTGACACTTGTATTTCACCTCCTGATTATTATTGCTCTATCTTTGGTTTTCTACCTCTTCTTTTTGGTTTTTCTTCTGTTATGTCTTCTGTGCTGTTTACCGCTACTGCAACTCTTGATGGCTTTTTCCAGTGTTTTTCTACAAACGCATCAAATTGTTCCAAATCTGAATCGTCCATATTTTCTCTCATACCACGTAGGTTTTCTTCTGTTATTGGGTTTGTTATTAGATATTCTCCATCTACGTATTCTAGTATGTTTCTGTATGTATATAATTGCTTGTCTGTAACTTTTTCAAAGTAATGTGTTGCATTGTCAAAGAATTTATCAAATTTTCCTTCTAATGTTTTTTCTTTTCTGTGGTCAAATGTGTATTCATTTTTGTCTTCTATTGGAATACATTCTGTAATTCTTTCTACATATCTTTTTCCTCTAAAGTCCTTTTTTAAGTGTATATCAAAGTTTAATACTTGTACAACTTGCTCTTCTGCTGTTTTTTCGTTTTTGAATACTCCTGTTCTTAACATTGAGTTTCTTAATGCTGTTACTAAGTTAGGGAATGTTTTAGCGTGGTGTGTAAATAATGTAAACTTAGATGCAACTTGGGCTGCTTGTATCATCCAAGATGCTACGGGGTCTGTTGCAACCTCACCTATGATGTTAACAGAACCGTCAGTTTTCTTTTGAACGTCCAAACCTTCTTGTCCAGATATTGTGTCTGTTTCACGGAATGTTAAGATGTTTCTTGTTGGGTATATTTTTCTTAAGTGTAACTCGAATGCTGTTTCTTGAACCCTTATGTTCATTGTTTCATATATGTTTTCTATCATACCCATAAGCATTGTTGTTTTACCACAACCTTGCTCACCAGTGATTGATATGATTCTGGCTCCTTTTACTAAGTATTTTAGTAATTCTATTGAGTCTTCGCATCCTGGTTCTCCTTTAAACCATTGTTCTAGTGTTGAACGTTTAACGTCGAACTTTCTTACGAAGAATGCCCATGTTTCAGAGAAACTTGGTCTTACAACAACGACACGAGAGCCGTCTTTCATTTCATTGATTTTGTAACCATTTGTGTCTGATAATTGTCCTGGGTTATTGTATTTATAAATGTTTTGACATACTCTTTTTAGTTCTGATTCTGTTCCAAAACTTAAGAATGCTAAACGTATTGATTTACCTTGGAAGAATATCCAAATACTGTCACATGCTCTTGGAACTTTGTGTTCAGATATTTGTGTTAGATAGTCTGCGTCTGATGTTTGTGCAACTTGGCTTAGGAAACTTTCTGGTAGACCAGATACACCACCAGATATACCATCTATGTTCATATCTCTTACTTCGTCTATACTGCTGTAACCTTTATAATATTGATATATTCTTTGTACTACTACTGATAATTTGTCTGAGAAATCTAATTGTAGATTTTCTTGTTCAAATATATCAGATATTTCTTGTGCAGTAATTACATATGATGGTTTTGTTTCTCCTTCTACATATTTTAATTCTGCTAAGTGATATTTTTTTATTAGTTCTGTTAATGCTTCATATCCAAATTCTTTTTTGTACATGTATAATAAGATATCGAATTTGTCTTGTGGTGTTAATAATGAAGGGATGTCAAATGGTATTGCTTTTGATATGTTTGCTTCATTTACATTATATTCTTTTGCCAATAAGTCATATATTAATTCTTTAACATATTTTTTATCGTTTACGTCTCCATATGTACAGCCTTTTAAGGCCTTTTTTAATTCGTATTTTTTATTTTTTCTTCTTTTTAACTCTTCTTCTGATAAACCTATATCATATAAGTTGACTTTCGTTATTTCGTCTAGTCTTTTCTTTATGAATTGTTGCATTTTTTCTATTGTGTATGTTTTGTCGTCTACATCCATTTTTGTATCTGTTGGAGCTTCTTTTTTCTTTTTCAAAAAGTACATTATTCCTGCTCCTGCTGCTACTAAAACTACTAGAGTTAAAAGTATATTTGCAATAGTCATTTGTCTTCCTCCCTCTTTTATATCATTGCTTGTAATTCTTGTAATCTGTAAATTATTGCTTCTGTTGCTCTTTTTACTTCTTGTAAAAAAGTCATATTTCTGTCGTCTGAGTCTGATATTCTTTTTAGTTTTAAGAATAAGTCTGGCACTCCTGCTTCATTTGTTGCTTCAAAAAATAATGTGTTATATGGTATTACTAATATTTGATTTTTTTCGTTTAAAAATCTAGTTATATTTTTTGCATTATATTTTGAGAATTTATCGTATTTTCCTATTAAAAACATTGATTTTGAAGATTGTAGTATTGGGTTTTCTTCTTTGCATTTTTGTAATTTTTTTATGCTGTTTAGTCCTTGATTTGAGCATATTATAAGTAAGTCTGATATATCCATTATTCTTTGTTTTATTTCATCATTTAAATTATCATCTAAATCTACAAATATTCTATCATAATACATTTTTGCAATGCTTATTAAGTCTGGATATTCTTCTGTTATATCTTTTGCTGCTATTAAGTCATCGTCACTTTTTTTTGTGCTTGAGCCTAAAATTACTTCTAGTCTGTCTTTAAAAACAACTCTTGTATAGTTTGTTATTATTTCTGGTGTTAGTTTGTTGCTTCTTGCTATTTTGGCTATTCCCTCTATACCACTTTCTGTGTCTAGAATTGATGGTCCTCTATTTCCAAATATTCCTTTTCTTATTTTTTTTACTTCTTGTTCTTCAAAGTAACATGATTTTATTTTATCTTCAGTGTTTGTTGTTGATATAATTAGTATTCTTTCATTATAATTTATTGCCATATATGTTGCAATTGCAACAAGTGACATTGTTTTTCCTGTTTGTTCTTTTTCATTATTAACAAATGTGATTACTGACATTTTATGCTCCTTTTTCTATGATTTTTATAGCTTTTCTTACATTAGAGTCGCTGCTTAGGCCTAAAATTTGTTGTGCCATAAAGCATATACTTTCTTTATATTGTACGCTTAATTTTCTGAATTTTATTTTTTGTAATCTTTGGTTTTCTACTATTGCTGAGAAATCGCCATTTTCTAGTGGAAAATAGATTATTTCTTCATTCCAAATCACTTTGTATCCTAATGACAAGTAATTTAGGTAGTCATCATCTTCTTTTAAAGCATCTTGTGTAAATAATACTTTTGTTAATTCTATTGATACTGCTATATTACTTATTAATTCTAGTCCTCTTTTTAATGAGTATAAATCAAATGATGTTATAAAATAATTTTTGTCTGCTCCTTCTAGTTTGAATTTTTCTAATCTTTCTATTGTATCACAGTCAACTAATACAACATCATATGGTAAGTCTGTGCTTGTGCCTGTATATCTTTTTATTTCATCCAAATCATTAAAGCCTATTGCAACATCAATATCTTCAAAAGAAGTTATATATGAAATTGTTGGGTCTATTGCTGGTACAACATATTTTGCTTTTTGATTTATTGTAGAGTCTATTATCAATGTTCTATTATTCATCGTTGTTAATATTTTTGCTATATTTAATAACAAGTCTGTTTTGTCATATGCTCCTATAAATCCTATTTTTTTCATATATAACTCTCTCCTTATTTTAATAATCCCCACCTAATGAATCTAGGTATTTCTTTCTATTTTCTTTTGAATTTGTTATGCTTTCTTCAACTTTTGTTTTTAAGTTTTCTTGTCCGTCTTCTCCGCTTCCGTTTATAGCAGAGTTAATTGGTGTTCTAACGCTTTCTTGGTTTGAATTGTATCTTTGTATTAGTGCATTTTTTGCTTTTTGTATTATGTTTGGATCTGAGTTGATTAATTGCATTACATCTCCTGTTGGTACATATGTTGGTGTTGCTGCGTCTTGCATTCCTGCTTCTGTATATGTTACAACCTTTAATGTTGACCCTACTGATTTATATGCATCAACTATTGCACTATTCATTGTTATAATTTCATCTTCTGTTAATTTTAGCCATATTGTGTCTTCTGAATCTACTCCATTTATTTGTGGTATTTCAACTTGTTTTTTAGAAACTACTATGTAATCTTGTCCTGATGGTAATGATAGTCTTATATCTACATATTCTCCTGTTTGGATTTGTGTTGGAAGTACTAACATATTGTATTCTACTTTTCTTAAGTCATTTGTTGTTTTTTCATTTGATTTTGATACCATATCTAATGTTATAACTGAATTTTTATCCATATTTATTTTTGCTATTACAGGTGATTCAGATAATTCTATATATTCTTTGTTTCCATTTTTTTCTATATAATAACTTCCTGTTTCTTCTTCTGTTTTTATTTCGTATTTTGTTCCGTCTTTTACTATTCTTAGTGTGGCGTTATTGTTTTTGTATTCTGTTGTTATTTCGTTTCCTTCTTTGTCTGTTAATGCGTAATTTGATAGTATTGACATGTCTCCTATTGCATTGCTTGGAACTATATTTTTGTTTGTTACTTGTTGTGTTAGCATGTCTGTTGTTATTATTTGTCCAGATATTACATTTTCAGATAAAACCCAAACTTTGGTACTGTTTGCTTTTTCTTCTGCTTCTTTGTCTTTATAATTTTTTAATTGAAGGATTAAAAATGCGATTACCGCTCCTGTTATTAATAGTGTAACTACTATACCTAATAAAAATGAATTTCTTGCTTTTCTTTGCATTGGATTTGTTGCCATGACAAATTCCCCCTTATAATTTTATTTTTTTACCTCTAGTATATTCTACATCAAATTATTACCTAAATCAACAAAATATATCCTTGTAATAAAAATATAATACTTTTGTAATATTTTTGTAACATTTATTTTAGCACTGTAAAAAAAAATTATAATTTAACCGTGAACTATAAAAAACCAGAATTAAGATTTTGTACGCAGTGCAAACTGCTACAAAATCTAATTTCTGCCATATTTATCTTCTACAGAAAGTTATCATACTATGATAACTTTCCTAGAATATAAAAAAAGGCAGGAAATCATATCCTGCCTTTTCTATTTTATAAGTAACTATAAAAAGTTTAAAGCAAAATATAACTTTCTACCCTCAATCATAAAGAAAAATTTCTTTTAGTCTATCAAAAAATGATACTAATTAAAAATAAAACTATTTCATATTATTTTCAACTTGTTGGATCATTTTTTTAACCATGTTACCACCTATTCTACCAGCATCTCTAGCAGAAATGTCACCATTGTATCCGTCTTTTAAATTAACACCAACTTCACTAGCAACTTCGTATTTGAATTTATCTAAAGCTGTCATTGCTTCTGGAACTAATTTTTTGTTTGAATTGTTTGCCATTTTGAATTCACCTCCTGCAAATCTACATTTTCTAGAAAAAAACATTTGCTTTTTCTAATACTATCATTTGCAAATTCAAAAAAAATAAACAGGAAATTTTTAGAAAATTAAATTGAAAAATTTTTTTATTTATGATATAAAAATTAAATAGTAAAATGTTATTTTGAATTATAGAATTTTACGTTTTAGAAAACAAGAGAGAAAGGAAGATTTAAATGTACAAAATCGCAGCAATAGATTTAGACGGAACAATGTTAAATAAATATGGTGCCGTTACTGATGAAACAAAAAGTGCAATAAAACAAACAATTGAAAAAGGAACAGATGTTATAATTGCTTCTGGAAGGCCAATTGATTCAATAAAAACAATAGCAGAAGAAATTGGTTCAAATAATTATTTTATTGCAGGAAACGGTTCTTTAATATACGACATAAAAAATGATCAAATAATGTATGAAAAATTTTTAAATAAGCAAAAAGTATTAGAAATTGCAGGAATTTGTGAAGAAAATAGTATTTCTTACAATATCTACACAGAGGAAACCATTATTGCAAAGCAATTAAAACATAATGTATTATATTATTACAAAGAAAATCTAAAAAAAGAAGAAAAAAATAAAACTAGCATAACACTTGTAGAGGACATAATAGATTATATCAAAAGTTCTGATAACAATAAATTTTTAAAAATAACTATATGTGATGAAACTAAATCTATATTTAATTCTGTTTTAAGAAAATTAGGTACCGTTTCTGATATTGATATCCTTGATGTAAGTCATATGTCTAGAAAAACTATTAGACAAGGTACTGAGGATGTTGATATTGAATATTTTTACACTGAAATTTCAATAAAAGGTGCGGATAAATGGACTGCAATTGAATATCTTATAAATTTTTTAAATATTGAAAAAGAAAAAGTAATTGCTATCCGGTGATAATATGAATGATAGAACGATGATAGAAAATGCTGGTCTTGGTATTGCTATGGGTGAAAGTAATCCAAGAATAAAAGAAATTGCAGATTATGTTACTGATGATAATAACAATGAAGGTGTTAAAAAGGCTTTAGAGAAATTTTGTTTATAGTTTTTTGCTACCTCAAAATATTTTTATTTCTGTGAATTACAATGTTGCATTTAGCATTTTTTATACAAATTAAAAGAGTAGATTTTATTTTTACATTTCATTGTTAAATGTTTTAATAATTTTCTACTCTTTTTTTAATTTGCAAATTTTTTCTTGTTGTTATCTTTTTTGATAACTTTGTTGAATTTTTTCTATTTGCTTGTCTTGTTCTTGGGCTTTATAATTTATATTTACATATACCACTACTACTATTGTTGTGAACATTAGCATAGTTGTTAATGCAAGTAATGTTATTGAGCCTTTTTGATCTTTTATTTTTGATCTTATTTTTTTCATTTTTATCACCTTTTGTTATAGAAAAATTTTCTTTTTTTCTTTATGCTTCAGGTTCTACTAATCCGTAATTTTTTCCGTCTTTTAATTTATGTATAACATTTACTTTTCCTGTTTCTACATTTATAAATGCTAAGAAATTATGTGTTGGATGTGATTGTAGTTTTAGTACTGCATCTTCTGGAGTTATTGGTTTGATTTCGTAGTATGATGTTTTTACTATTTCATTTGATATTTCTGCTACGTGATCTGGTGCAATTTCCATATTTCTTATGCTTGCATCTTTCATCATTTTTTCTTTTTTTGTTTTTGCTTTTCTTATTTGTCCTTCTAGTATGTCTATGTCTTTATCTATAGATGCATACATGTCTTTGTCTTCTGTTACAGCTCTGTATTTTTCTCCATTTGCTATTATGCAGATTTCTGCTGTTTGTTCATTTTTTTCTGTTTTTAAAGTAACGTCTGCTTCGGCATCTTCAAAATATTTGTCGATTCTGTCTAATTTTTTTTCAACATAATCGTTTATTGCTTCTGTTATCTTTAGTTCTTTTCCTATAATTTTTATTTTCATAAAAATCGCTCCCTTCTTTTTTTACTTTTGCCTACCCTCATTATAAAGGTTCTTTTGGTTTTTTGCAAGTGCTTTTTTTAATATTCTAAATTATCTGCATATTTTTTTACTATTTTATATGCAGATACTTTTAGAATAAATCTTCTAATTTATATTCTTTTTCTAATTTTTCATTAAAATAAATCTTGCTAATTAGTTCAAATTCACGCAAACTATCATCTTTTAAACTAAATGAGTATAACTTTTTTGGAGGTGCCGAAATTGTATACAAAATAGCACTTCTCGTACTTTCACTCATATCTAAAGAAGACTTGTCCTGCCTTCCGCATGCTTCGCACTTGAATCCATTATCTCTTATTGAAAATTTGCTTAAGTTTTTTTCTTCTTTGCAACTTACACATTTTGTTACTCTTGGCATAAAGCCTAAAATACATAAAAGTCGCATTTTAAATACGCTTAACACAAAGTCTTTGTCTTTTTCTGTTTCTGAAATTGTATATAAAGTGTTTAAAAATAGTTGCAAAATTTTATAACAGTTTTCGTTTTCCTCTGTTATATCTTGAATTATTTTATTTATATGTATTGCATATTTAAGTTTGTCCAAGTCTGTGCGTAAATTATAGAAAATTTCTATTGTTTCGCATGAATTTATATGATATGTGTTTGTTCCTTTATACATCATGTATTCACCAAAGCAAAATAGTTGTGTTCCAGCCAAAAGAGCACTTTGTGGTCTTCGTGCTCCTTTGGCCACACAAGATATTTTTCCATAATTTGGTGTTAATATTGTGAGCATTTTATCATAATCTCCCATATTGTTCTCTGCTATCACTATTCCATTTATCTTCACATTTGCCATTTGCTATTTCCTGTATTCCTTTTTCTAAATTTTGTATTTGTTTATATTCTAAAAATGTGTTTATATCTCCAGTATTTTTGAATGTATCCCATGCTATTTCTTTAATCATGTGCTTCATCTCCTTTTTAAAGGTTTTTCCTTTAATTTATCTTTTGCATTTTTGTAAATTTTATACCAGTATATTTTTTGTTATTTATTTTTTATATTTAATTTTTTATTTTATTTTTTATTTTATTTTTTGCCATTAAATTTTTTTCTATTAAATTCTATTTTAGTTTGAATTTGCTTACAATTGAATCATTATCAAGCCAATCATTTTTAACTTTTACCCAAGTTTTCAAATTTACTTTAAGTCCAAAGTTTTGTTCCATGTCAATTCTTGCTGCTCTACCTATTCTTTTTAACATTTCTCCGTTTTTTCCAATTATTATTCCTTTATGTGATTCTCTTAAACAATAAATTGTTGCCTCAATATCATAGATGTCTTCTCCTTGTTTGTTTTGCCTCAAATTCATTTTTTCCACTTCGACATAAATTCCGTGTGGTACTTCGTCTTGCAATAGTTTTAGTGCTTTTTCTCTTATTGTTTCTTCTGCTAGTTGTCTTAGAGTTTGGTCTGTGTATTCCTCTATATCATAATATGCAGGACCTGGTTTTAGGTTCTTTTCTATTTCGTCTAAAATGATGTCTTTGTATTTTGGTTGATATGCAGAGATTGGTATAACTGCAGTAAAGTTATATTCTTTGCTATATATGTCTATTAAATTTAATAATTTATCTCTTTTTACTAAGTCTATTTTATTTATTATTAAAATAGTTTTTCTTTTTGATTCTTTTATTTTGTCTAATATTATTCTGTCACCTCTGCCTATATCTTCACTTGTTGCCTCAATCAAAAATAATACTATGTCTGAATCCGGTATTGTTGCAAATGATGTTTCTACCATTGTTTCATTTAATTTGTGTTTTGGTTTATGTATTCCTGGTGTGTCTGTAAATATTATTTGTGAGTTTTCTCTGTTTACTATTCCTTTTATTGCAGTTCTTGTTGTTTGTACTTTATTTGCTATTGCTGCTACTTTTTCTCCTACCAACAAATTTATTAATGTTGATTTTCCTACATTTGTTCTTCCTATTATTGTTACAAATCCTGATTTAAATTCTTCGTTCATTTTTATCTCCATTTCTTTTATCCTTTTGTGGACTGCTCTGTTTGAAGAGTCGTCTTCAGAAAGGTTTTTTAATATCTATATTATACACCATTTTTGTGCTAAATTTGTAGAATTTTTAAAAATTTTTATTAAAAATTAAAAAAATCTGGCTGAGATAAGTTATCCCAACCAAATTTTTTATGCATATGCATGTCTTTTCTTGAAATCCAATAAGTTTGTGATTTCTTTTTCTGTATTTTTTGCTTTTTTTGTTTTCTTTGCTCTTTCTTGTTCAAGTTCTCTTTTTTGTTTTTCTGCCATTGATTGACAAATTGCTTTTTGATATGCAAAGTGTGTGTCTTGTGAAATTTTGCTCCAATTGTATTCGTTTCTAACTTTATTTTTTGCTTTTTTTGTTATTTCTGCACATAGTTTATGGTCATATAATAATTCTAGTATTGCATCTGCAATTGAGTTTGGATTTCCACAATATGTTTTCATTCCATTTTCTTTGTGTTGTACTATTTCGTTTAGTCCTCCAATGTCTGATACTACTATTGGATTTTCTGATAGCATTGCTTCTAGTGCAACTATTCCAAATGGTTCGTATGTACTTGGGAATACTGCTATATCTGCTGCTTTGTACATTTTTTGTACGTCTTTTCCTGCCATATATCCTGCAAAATATACTTTTTCTCCTATGCCCATTGCATTTACTTGTTCTTTTAGTTCGTCTATCATTCCACCTTTTCCACAAATTACTAGTTTTGCATCATGATATCCTTCTAGTATTTTTGGCATTGCAGAAATTAGGTATTGTATTCCTTTTTCGTATACTAGTCTTCCCATAAATAAAATGATTTTTTCGTTGTCCATTGCGAATTTTCTTCTAAAGTTATAATCTCTTTCTATTCCGTTGAATAGGTTCATGTTTACTCCATTTGGTATTACGTTTATTTTTTCGTATGGTAATCCAAATAGTCTTTGTAGTTCGTTTTTCATGTAATTACTGTTTACTATTACTTCTGATGATTCGTATGTTAGCATCCATTCTGTGTCATTTATGTATCTTTGTGTTTCGTCATGTATTCCACTGTTTCTTCCTGCTTCTGTTGCGTGTATTGTTGATACTATTGGTATATTGTATGAATTTTTTAATGTTTTTGCTGCATATGCTACAAGCCAGTCGTGTGCGTGTATTACATCAAATTTTCCTTCTGTTGCTATTATTTCACTTGCTTTTGCTACTAGGTTGAAATTTAATTGCATTATCCAGTCTATAAAATTGTTTGGGTTTATCATATAGTTGTTTACTCTATATACTTTTACTCCTTTGTCGTCTTCGAATTCTGGTGCGTCTCCTTCTTTGTATGTTACTACTGTTACTTCGTGTCCGTCTTTTAGTAGTGTTCTTGATAAATCGTATACTACTCTTGATATTCCGCCTACTACTCTTGGTGGATATTCCCATGTTAACATTAAAATTTTCATTAATGATTCTTCCTTTCTCTCGCTTCGCTCGTTCATCGTCATCCAAAATTTTTTCAAAATTTTGTCTGCCAAATCTTGGATTTTTTCGTTCATCGTCATCCAAATTTTTCAAATTTTGTCTGCCAAATCTTGAGCCGTTTTCCCATTCCTTGTCATCTATTTTTTGTTTTTTTATGACAAATTTTGGGTTGCTTCGTACTAATTTTCTTTTGTTTTTGACATTTTTCTCAATTAGTTATATTTTATACAAATTTTTTATAAATGTAAATGGTTTTTGGATAATTTTTTAATTTTTTTAAGGTTGCTTTTTTTCATTAAAAGTAAAAAACCAGAATTAAGATTTTGTACGCAGTGCAAACTGCTACAAAATCTAATTTCTGCCATATTTATCTTCTACAGAAAGTTATCATACTATGATAACTTTCCTAGAATATAAAAAAAATTTGGTTACTTTTGTAACCAAATTTTTAAACTATGCTTCTACTGGGTAAACACTAACTTGTTTTTTGTCTCTACCTTTTCTTTCAAATTTTACTGTTCCGTCTACTACTGCATATAGTGTATCGTCACTACCTTTTTTAACATTAACTCCTGGATATACTCTTGTTCCTCTTTGTCTAACTAAGATATTTCCAGCTAATACGAATTGTCCGTCTGCTCTTTTTACTCCAAGACGTTTAGATTCACTCTCACGTCCGTTGTGTGAACTACCTTGACCTTTTTTATGAGCCATTTATCTCACTCCTTTCGTCTAGCTTTTTATAAATGTTTTTATAAATTGCTATTAGTTTTATATGTTTCTCTTAATTAAAATCTTTTTAATTAATATGTAGAACTATGCTTCTACTTTTTCTTCAGCTTTTGCTGCTGTTTTTCTTGCTGTTGATTTGATTGATGTTATTTCAACTTTTGTGTATGGTTGTCTGTGTCCTTGTTTTCTTCTGTAGTTCTTTTTAGCTTTCATTTTGAAAACAATGATTTTTTTACCTTTACCGTGTGAAACAACTTTTCCTTCAACTTTCATACCTTTAACATAAGGATTTCCAACTTCTACTTTACCTTCGTCAGAAACTAATATTACTTTATCAAAAGTAACTTTTTTTCCTTCTTCAGCGTCTAATTTTTCGAAGAATACAACATCTCCTTCTGCTACTTTGTATTGTTTTCCACAACTTTCAATTACTGCGTACATTTAAAATGCACCTCCCTTATTTGTATACTCGCTAATCCTTTGCTCTACTCATCATAAAATATTTTCAATTCTATGAGAAATTTAAGGTAACTAAACTTGATTAGTCTTTATGAACCTTGACTAAGCGGATTACAGTTATTAATTTTACCATTAATTTCCTGGCTTGTCAAGCATTTTTTTGTATTTTGTGTTCTATCATTTTAATTACTTAAAACATCACCATCTTTTAATTCCAAAATACTATCTACATTTTGAATAGTTGATAATCTATGAGCAATAATTATTACAGTACTGCTCTTAGAAATTCTATCAATAATACTCTGTATCATTTTTTCAGTTCTCAAGTCAATATTAGAAGTAGGCTCATCAAAAATATAAATATTAGCCTTGTGAACTATGGCTCTAATAAAAGCAATAACCTGCAATTCTCCCTTTGAAAGTCTATTAACATCAACAATTTCATCTAATCCATTATCTAGTCTATTTAATAATGGAATAGCACCAATTTGTTCCATAACATCTAAAATCTGTTCATCAGAAATATCATTTTTTTCAAGAACTATATTTTTTCTTACAGTATCTTTAAAAATATACGAATCTTGTGAAATATATGTAATATTTTTTCTAATTGACTCTATTGAAAGTTCATTCAAATCATATCCATCTATAGTCACTTTTCCTTTATTTATAGGATATAATCTCATAAGGATTTTTGTAATAGTTGTTTTGCCTGCACCGTGTTTTACCAACAATTGCAGTCTTTTCACCAGAATTAATTTTAAATGAAATATTTCTCAAAACATTTTGTTTATCATATGCAAATGAAACATTATTAAATTCAATATCACCCTTTAAATGTTCAACATTTAATCCCATGTTTATATCTTCTTTTTCTTTTATTAATAAAATAGAATTTATTCTCTCTAATGATACTTGTGATGTTTGAATACTTTCTATTTGATTAAATAATTCTTTTACTGGTGAAAAACATTGTCTAATATAATATAAGAATACATACACCGTTCCTAATGATATTCCACTTTCAATGTTTAACACATAATATAAAACGGCATATATCGCAGTAGCTTCTATTAGCATACTAACTGGCCAAGGGAATGAATCTACCAAAATATATTTATTTCTTAATTTTAATTCTTCACTAAGTAGATTATTAACTTTATTTTTATTTTTATTTTCTAAGTTAAAAAATTTTGTTAATTTATTTTTATTATATGTTTCTGAATACTCTTTACTTTGTAAATCCCTTTTTTTCACAGTTTCCTTATGAATGTTTTTTAATGTTTTTATTATAAAGAACTCACTTATCCCAAATACTATTATTATTGCTGTTCCTATAAATGCCAATTTTACATTTATTATAAACATAGCAACAAGCATAAAAATAATATTCATTATATCATTTACTATAACAGGTATGTCCTCTGAAAATAATGTTTTTACATTTTCTGCATCAACTGTCAGTCTAGTATAAATATCAGAAGATGGAAATTTTTCAAAGTCTTTCATTTTTAAAGATAAAAGTTTGCTAAAAATTTTACTTCTTAATTCACTTAACATTTTATTAGATAGTAAATTTGTTTTTCTATTTCTTACTACCTCAACTAAAATCATTGAAATTCTCGTTAAAACATATAATGCTAAGATTATTAAAAATGATTTACCGAATAGTATTTGCAGTAATTTTGTCAATTATTAATTTTAGAAAATATGGTGCTAGTACATTTAAAATATTTACTAAAATCAATAAAATTGATATTACTATTATTGTTACTCTATTTTTCTTTACTATACTAATCAACTAGCTCACCTGCCATTTCATATTGATACATTTCTTGATAAATATTATTTCTAGATAGTAATTCTTCATGTGTTCCATTATCTACAAATTGTCCATCTATCATTAAATAAATTTTGTCCATATCTTTTACATCTGTTACTTTATTTGCAATGTTGATTATCGTTTTTCCCTTCATTTTCATAATATTATTCAATATTTCTTTTTCTGTGTTATTATCTAATGCAGAAAAAATATTATCTAATATAATAAAGTCTTTATCAGTAATAATATTTCTTGCAATTGCAACTCTTTGCTTTTGTCCTCCTGATAATTTATGTCCATTCTCACCTACTATTTCTTCAAATTCATTTTCCATTTTAAAAATATCTTCCAAAATACATGAATCATTTGTAGCATTTATAATCTTTTTACCATCATATTTTTTCTCTAATGTAATATTATTTTTCACTGTATCATCTAAAAGAATTACCTTTTGTAAAATATAACTTATCTTGTCAAATATACTATATTTATTTATTTTTGTAATATCTACATCATTAATAAATACTTTATTTTCTTCTATTTCATAAAGTCCAGATATAATGTTCATAAGTGTAGTTTTTCCGCTTCCAAATAATCCTATAATTCCTATTTTTTCATTTTTATTTATCTCAAAATTGATGTCTTTTAACACATATTTATTGCTACCAGGATATTTGTAACTTAAATTTTCAACTTTTATAGATTTTATTTCTTCAATCACATTTTTATTTTCTGTATTATATATATCTAAATTCATAATTTGATCAATTCTATCAACTGCCTGTTTGAAATACACAATAGAATTTGTAACCTTATTTACTCTATTACTAATGTTTCCAAACATCGTCCCTATAAAAGATATAAAAACAGTTAAATCCCCAACAGTCATTTGTCCACTTCTTATACAAATCACACCATATATTACCGTCAAAATATATGATAAGCCCTCTGCTATATTGGTTGTGTTATTTATCATATTGTCTATTTTTCCTACATTATAGTCTTTTTTTTGCATTATTTTGTTTTCTTTATCAAATATATCTTTTTGTTCTTTTTGATTGTTATATAATTTTATTAATGTAAAATTACTTGTATTTTGTTCAATTACATTTGACATATTTATATATTCTTTTCTTGCCTCTTCTACTAATTCTTTTTTCTTTTGATATAAATTTAATACAATAATCAATGCTACAACTAAAATTGATACCAACATCAATGATAAATTTATATTTAACCCTTTGCTTGATAAAATAATTACTAAAATTGGTGTCATAAAAATATTTATACTATTTTGAAAAAATCCACCTAAAAACTTTCTTATCATAGGTATCTCTTTGGTCAAATATGCTAAAAATTTTCCCTTTTCAATATTCTCAAAATAATCTTCTTTTACATATTGCAATTTCTTATAAATTTCTTTTCTTAATTTTGTATCAGATGCTATAGCAACTGTAAAATAAAACCATCTTTTTATAGTGTTTGGTATTATTATAATCGCAGACCAAATTAAAAGTATATATATTTCTTGCATTATCTGTTCTTTTGATACATTATTCTGCAATATCATATCTAATATTTTTCCAGATATTTGTGCAATAACTAGCATCATATATAATGTTATTGTATGAAATACCATTCCCAACATATATAGTGGTGCTGTTCTTTTTAATTCATCAGTTATCAATTTGCTATGTTTTCTTTTCATCTTTTGTCTCCTTGAATGTTTATTTTAGTTTTAACTATAATAATTATACATTTTTTTTAATTATTGTCAATATTTCAAACATAGCCATATAGTAAATTTTATCTTATATATGAATCTGAGTTGATTTGACATTTATTTTTTTACAAATATAAGCATAAAGATTTGGATTATAATGTTATGATTAATTTGGTTATTGAAAATATATTGAATTTAATTTTAAAAATTTAACCCGCATAAATTTTCATATAAACTTTATGCGGATTTGCTTTTTATGTGTTTCCTTCTACTTTTCTATGATACACTTACTCTGTCCTTAGTGCAATTACTGGGTCCTTTTTACTTGCAATTTTTGCCGGAATTAAACCTGCTATAATTGTTAAAAACATACTAATAAGAACTAACACAACACCTGCTTTAAATGGTACAGCAGTTACCACTTTAACACCTGTTACAGCATAAATCATGCTATTTATTGGAAGTGTCAATAATACTGTAATTCCTATTCCTATAAGACCTGATATTAAACCAATAATCAAAGTTTCTGCATTAAATACTCTTGAAATATCTTTTTTTGATGCTCCAATTGCTCTTAAAATCCCAATTTCTTTTGTTCTTTCCAATACAGAAATATATGTTATAATACCTATCATTATTGAAGATACTATTAATGATATTGCTACAAATGCAATTAATACATAACTTATTGTATTAATTATTTGGCTTACAGATTTCATCATTGTTCCAACTATATCTGTGTAGCTTATTGTATTTTCTTCTTTTCCATCATCTCTTTGTTTTTGGTTATATTCTTCTATTGCACTTGATATTTTATCTTTTGATTCAAAGTCTTTGGGATAAATGCTGATTGATGTTGGTGTATCAATATCAACTGCACCTAGTTTTTGTAGATTTTTTTCATAGCTTGCGTCTTTATTTGCTGAATATGTTTCCATCATTTGGGCAATTTCTTCACTACTTAATTTGCTCATTGCCATTCTTTGCTCTGTTGTCAGATTCTCCATTGAAGATGTATCTTCGTCTGTTGGAAACTTTAAACTAGAAAATACATTTACATCTTTGTTTTCTTTTTGTTCTTTTACTATTTGTGCATCATTTAATTTTTCTACTACATATTCTTTTAATTGTTTTGTGTATCCTATGCCACTTGTAACAGAAGTACTTACAGCACTTTGTTCATTTTGTTTTATAATTCCAACTACTTTTACAGTTTCTGCATTATTAATTTTCTCTTTTAAGTAATTATCGTCATCCTCTTTATTTACCCATAGTCCATTTTGCTTTTGATAATAGTCTGAATTTAATAATAGTTTAAATTGTAGATTTAAAAGTTCATCATATGAATATGATGTTGATTCTTGTTTTTCGTCAAGTTTTTCCCCATTTTCTACCGCTTTCCATTTGTCTTTTAGTTCGCTTTGGTCTTTTAGTCCTAATGAATATAATGTGTAATCATCTATTCTTCCGTCTTCTTTTAATACTAGAACTACTTCATTATACTGCTTTGGCCAGTTTCCTTTTATTAAATCATATTGTGATTCTAATAATTGTTGATTATCTAACATTTCAAAACATACATCAGTATTTGTCATCATTGAACTTCCAAATATAGATGACATTGCTGAATTGTTTTGGGCTTCTATCATATCTCCCATTCCAAATGCGTTCATTACTGTACTTGGATTTACTCTTACAATTCCATTGTCTATATTTGCTCTGTATAAGTTGATATTTAAGTCATATCCATATTTTATGCTATTACTATTTTTTGTGATTTCATTGTTGCCATCGTCCAAATATTTTTTTAATTCTTTCAAGTTATTGCTTTGCTTTTTATTAGAAAGTGTTGTTATCATATCATTCATTATATCTGCTGAATATGCTTTGCCTTCTTCTTTGTTTTCCGTGTTATCTGTGTTTTCGCCAGACATAGACTGCATTAGGCTTGACATATCTACTGTTGATTCTTCTATTGTAATTGGATATGAAGAAAGTGTATCTTCTTCAACTTTGTTTATATAATTCTGTACTCCTGTTGAAATTGCTAAAATTAGTGCAATTCCTATTATTCCAATGCTTCCTGCAAATGATGTTAATATTGTCCTTCCTTTTTTAGTCATTAAATTGTTTAAACTTAGTCGTAATGCTGTAAGGAATTTCATTGATGTTCTTCTCTTTTTAGTGTCTTCCTTTTTTTCTTCTTTTTGATGTTCAATTGGGTCTGAATCATCTGTTATTTTTCCATCAAGTATTTTTATAATTCTACTTGAATATTTTTCTGCAAGTTCTGGGTTGTGTGTAACCATTATTATTAGTTTGTCTTTTGATATTTTCTTTAATATTTCCATTACTTGCACACTTGTTTTTGTGTCTAATGCTCCTGTTGGTTCGTCTGCTAAAATTATGTCTGGGTTATTTACTAAAGCCCTTGCTATTGCAACTCTTTGCATTTGTCCGCCTGATAATTGGTTTGGTTTTTTGTGTATTTGTTCTTTTAGCCCAACTTCTTCTAGTGCTTTTATTGCTCTTTGTTTTCTTTCTTTTCTAGATACTCCTGATATTGTTAATGCAAGTTCTACATTTGATAATACTGTTTGATGTCCTATTAGGTTGTAACTTTGGAATACAAAGCCTACTGAGTAGTTTCTATACGCATCCCAGTCTCTGTCTTTAAAGTCTTTTGTTGATTTTCCATTTATTATTAGGTCTCCTGATGTATATCTATCTAGTCCTCCTATAATGTTTAAAAGTGTTGTTTTTCCACATCCACTTTGCCCTAATATTGAGACAAATTCTGATTTTCTAAATTCTATGTTTATTCCTTTTAATGCTTCTACCTTTTCGTCTCCACTTACATAAGTCTTTTTTATGTTTTTAAGTTTTAACATACGTTTCCCCTTTCCTTAATTCATATTATCTACTATGAATTTAATAACTCCATCATCTCTGTTTTTCTGTTATTTTTTGCTTTTTCTTTCTCTGTTAATTCTACTAAATACTTATTAAATTCAGGTACGATACTAATTGAATCTAGTGGGTATCCTGGATTTCTTTTTTCGCATGGTTTGTCTACAAAGTAAAAGTCACTTTTGCTCCATGTATATTCTTTTACTTCTTTACCATTATAAATTACCATACCATACACCCATTTAGCTGTTAGTTTTTTACCATATTTTTTTACTAAATTTGTGTAATATTCTATCATTTCTTCATCTGTTAACTCTTTTCCATTTATTCTTCTTACATGTGTTCCTGGTTGTTCTTCTTCAGATAGTTCTTCTACAAATAGACAATTGTCCATTCCTATTGTTGGTATGTGTGCTACTTCATAGTATGATTTTGCTTTTATGTATGCGTTCTCAATTGCATTTTTTCCTGTTTCTTCTACTTTTATATTTATGTCTAAATCTTTTAGTGTTAGTAATTCTATTCCTTTTTCTTCAAGTGCTTTTTTATATTTTTTTACTTTTGCTGGGTTTGTTGTTGCAAATAATACTTTCATTTTTATTTTCCTTTCAAATTTTTGGCTTTTATTAAATTCATTATTATTTATATCATAAATTTAGTTTTTTTCATAGTTTTTCTAGAACAAATCTGAAAAAATCAAAGATTTTTTCAGTAAATTTGTTCGTGCGCGAAAATTTATTTCATAAATTTTCTGTGCAATGTAGTTTTATATATTAGGAAAGTTGCATAACTTTCCTAATATATAAAATTAAGGAACTATGTTTCCATAGTTCCTCTAATGTTAGTTATTTGGCAGGTGTGCCAAATCCTGCATCTCTTTTGACCACTAGGGTGTGTGGATGGCACTATTGTCCACTTCAAATAACTCTTTATATTGATCTTATATTCTACGGAAAAATCTCTTACTAAGTAAGAGATTTTACTAAATATAGGTAATTGGTAGGTGTGCCCCTTCCTACATTTCTTTTGACCTATTTCTAGGTGCGTGGAAGCACTATCTCCACTTCAATTCCTATCTCTATTCTATCCTTATTATACAACATTTATTCTTTTTTGTAAATAACTTTATTTTTTTCCATTAACTTTTTTAAATTTTTTTCTCTTATTCTATACATGGTCATTATAGAGTTTTTATTATGAATTAAATCTTCCCCTATTGCAAGTCGTATTATTACATTTATATTATTGTTATTCTCTACTTTTTTAATTACCATTACAGTGTATTGGTTTTTATAGTCCTCTAATATATAATTAGGTTCAATTATTATTTGAGATAACATATTGGAATAAATCATAAAATCTTCTTTATGTCCTTCAATAATATGCAAATATCTTTCATTTGTTAATATAACTTCATCAGTAATTAAATTATATGATATATTTTTAAATATTTTCATATTAATTTTACCTACTTTTATATAATTATTCTTCATTATTCTCCTTTTAAAGCTCTAATTTTCTCCCACTCTAAATCTTCTTTTCCAAAATGTCCATAGTTTGTTGTTTTAGTATAAATAGGCTCTCTAAGTTTTAAATATTCAATAATACCATTTGGTGTTAAGTCAAATTTTTCTCTTACCATATTTGCTAATTCTTCGTCTGTTTTCTTACCTGTTTCAAAAGTGTTTACACATATAGAAAGTGGTTCTTTCATACCAATAGCATATGAAATTTGTATCTCACATTTTTCTGCATATCCATTTGCAACAATATTTTTAGCAATATGTCTTAACATATATGCACTACTTCTGTCTACTTTTGTTGCGTCTTTTCCTGAAAAAGCACCTCCTCCATGACGAGCATATCCTCCATAAGTATCTACTATTATTTTTCTACCTGTTAGTCCTGTATCTCCAAGTGGTCCTCCTATTATAAATCTTCCTGTTGGATTTATATATATTTTTGTGTTTTTGTCCATCATTTTTTCTGGTATTACTGCTTTTATTACCTTTTCAGTAATGTCATTTTTTAATTGTTCTATTGTTATTTTTGGTAAATGTTGTGTTGAAATTAATATTGTTTCTATTCTTTTTGGTTTATTATTCTCATATTCTACTGTTACCTGTGTTTTTCCATCTGGGCGTAAATATGGTATTTCTTTTTGTTTTCTTACTTCTGTTAATTTTTTTGCTAATTTATGTGCCATTGATATTGCATATGGCATATATTCTTCTGTTTCATTTGATGCAAATCCAAACATTATTCCTTGGTCTCCCGCTCCGCCTACATCTACTCCTAATGCAATATCTAGGCTTTGTTTAGTAATATCTACATTTATTTTACATGTTCTATAATCCATATCTGTTTTTTCATTGTCATATCCTATATTTTTTATTGCTTGTCTTACTACATTTTCTATATCTACTTGTCCCTTTGATGTAACTTGTCCTGCTATTGTTACAGTGTTTCCTGTTACAAATGTTTCTACTGCTACTCTTGAATATTTATCTTGTCTTAGATATTCATCTAATATACTGTCTGATATTAAATCTGCTACTTTGTCTGGGTGTCCTTCTGTTACACTTTCTGATGTAAAATAATATTTGTTCATTTTTATTTTTCTCCTATAATATATTTGTTTAACATTTAAATTTCTCTATATATTATAGTCAATATATCTTTAATTTACTATATATTAGCAACAATTCTTTCATATTTTTTGTAATTAGGTTCATATTTTTCTAGCATTTTTATGAAGCTTTTGCAATGACTTTTATATTTTAAGTGGCAATATTCGTGTAAAACTATGTAATCTATTACATCTCTATCATATTTTACTATTTCAGGATTTATTGTTATTTTGTTTTCTTCACATCTTCCCAATTCTTCACTCATTTTTCTAATTTCGTAATCTTCTGGTGCAAATCCTAATAAGATCCTTGTTTTTTCCATTGCTCTTTCTACTTCTACTTTTGCAATTTGTTCGTACATTTTGTCTATTGCTATATCTAGTATTCTTTCGTTGTTTGCCTTTTTATATTTGTTTGGTAGTGATATTTTTATAATTTTATCTTCTACATCTAGTTCAGCAACTTTAATATTTTTGTATATTATTTTTACTTTGTAATCTGTTCCTAATACAGGCACTGGGTGTCTTTCTGCTGTTTCTTCTATTGTTATTTTTAGGTTAATTTTCTTTGTCATTATTTTCATTTTATATCACTCCTTACAAATTTATGTTTCACAAATTCTTGTTCGTCTTTGTTGTACCTATTTTATATTCTTTTTTTCATTTTGTCAATACTTTTTTATAAAAAAAATAAAATTTTTGTTCGGTATTTTATTTTCTTATATAAACGAAAAAAGGAGGAATATTTCCCCCTTTTTCGTTCAAGCATTACCTTTTAAATTTATTACTATACTACCTCCTGGATCAACGTTTATAGTAAAGTATTGTTCCATCTTACTATATTCTGATGTCAAAATATTTATTATATTATTAAATACTTTTTTTCCATAGATTAAGTGTGCAAAGCTTTCTTTTTTCTCTTCTCCCAAATAAATTGCAATCTCTTTGTTGGTGCTATTATCAATTTCAATTTTAACAGATTTTACACTAATATCTCCAAAAATATTTATTGCTGTACCTATAATCTCCTCTGCTAACTCTTGCTGCCCTTTTTCTAATTCCTCCCGTTCTTTTAATACTTTTTTGGTCAATTCTTCTAATCCTTTCATTGCCTGTTCTCCTTTCGGTATTATGCTTGAATTTAAATTAGTTACATTGGTATAATATCATATTTTATGTAAAATATCAACAAAAAAAGTGAACAAACACTATTAAAGTACAAATTAATCTCATTATTTTCTTTTATTATACCAATTTGCAAACTCTCTCATAGAATCAACAGAATTATATTTTTCTCTATTTTTTTCTCTGTCTGCTCTTTCTTCATCTGTCATTTGTGCCAATGTTTTATCATATCCAATAGGTTTAAATGTGTACCATAATTCTGACCATTTTTTATCTGTATCTTTACCTAATATTTCAAGTGATAAATTTCCATCGTGTTTTCCCATAAATTGATGTAATTCTTGTCCATCATAATAAGATAGGCATTCAGTAAATCTGCATTTTCTATTTTCTTTTCCTTCCATTAACTTTAATAGCCCTTTGATTCCTATAGTTTCTAAAGAAAAGTTTACAAAAGCTCTGGGAAATCCATTTAATTCATCAATCCAAAATCCACAGTCTAATGATATACATGGTTTTTTTACAATTTTATATGCTTCTTCTACCTTATATTTTGATATATATTTAATGTCATCACTTCTTGGTTCTTCTAGTTCATATTCAAATATCTTAAAATTTACATTTTTTAATTGATTTTTAGCTGATGCTATTTTTCCTTTATTATGTGTAACAAATATTACTTCTTCCATTTTATTTTTTCTCCTTTATAATACAAAAATTTCCTTAATACATGAAAATTATATCATATATTTAGGAAATATTTTTGTCACAATTATTTTTTATTTTCATATTTATCTTCTAATACATTATATTCTAATATATTTTCTAGTTTAAATAGTCTTATTTCATTTCTTAATTCACAAAAAGCCGCTACATACCATTTATCAATATAGCAAAAAAGTTCCGCTGGATGTATTATCCTATTGGTAATACCTGAATTTATTGATTTATATACAATATATACTTTGTTTTTAGTTTTAATTGCTTTTTTCATTAATATATACATTTCTTCTTTTACAACATTATTTAATCCTAAAAACTTATTTTCATCATCAATTTTATATCCGCCATATTTTCCTGTTACAGAATCAATATATATTCCTGCTTCTTCTAATTCGATTTTATATTGTCTTATCATTCTTTCTGATACTTCTAATTTTTCTGCTAAACTTTGTATGCTATGTATTTTTTTATCTTTTAATATTTGTATCATATTTAACATATTTGCTATTTTACTCATTTTTACCACTTTCAATAAAAGAGCCTTTATGAACATATTGTTCACAATTGTGGCTCTTTTATATAATTTTATATTCTATTTCATAGCTTCTTCTACTGCAACAGCTACTGCAACTGAAGCACCAACCATAGGGTTATTTCCCATACCAATTAATCCCATCATTTCAACGTGAGCTGGTACTGAAGAACTTCCTGCAAATTGAGCATCTGAATGCATTCTTCCCATAGTATCTGTCATACCATAAGAAGCTGGTCCAGCAGCCATATTGTCTGGATGTAATGTTCTACCTGTTCCACCACCTGAAGCAACTGAGAAGTATTTTTTACCTGCTTCAAGTCTTTCTTTCTTATATGTACCTGCAACTGGATGTTGGAATCTTGTTGGGTTTGTTGAGTTACCTGTAATAGATACATCAACATCTTCTAACCACATTATTGCTACACCTTCTCTAACATCATTTGCACCGTAGCATCTAACTTGGCTTCTTTCACCTTCTGAATATTTGATTTCTTCTACTATATTTACTTTTCCTGTGAAGAAGTCAAAGTCTGTTTTTACATATGTAAATCCGTTAATTCTTGATATTACTTGTGCTGCATCTTTTCCAAGTCCGTTTAAGATTACTCTTAATGGTTCTTTTCTAACTTTGTTTGCTGATTTTGCTATACCAATAGCTCCTTCTGCAGCAGCAAAACTTTCGTGTCCTGCTAAGAATGCAAAACATTTTGTATCTTCTGATAATAGCATTGATGCTAAGTTTCCATGTCCTAATCCAACTTTTCTGTCGTCTGCAACTGAACCTGGAATACAGAATGCTTGTAATCCTTCTCCGATTGCTTTTGCTGCGTCTGATGCTTTGTTACATCCTTTTTTAATTGCAATCGCTGCTCCTAATGTGTATGCCCAAGCTGCGTTTTCAAAACATATTGGTTGAATTCCTTTTACTATTTCGTATGGGTTAAATCCTTTGTCTGTGCATATTTTTAATGCATCTTCAAAATCTTTTATTCCGTATTTTTCCATTACTGGTTTTATTTGGTCTATTCTTCTTTCATAACTTTCAAATGTTACTGCCATTTTTATTCCTCCTCTAATTTATGGTTTTATATTTTTTATTTTTATTCTTCACGTGGGTCAATCTTCTTAACCGCTTCATCAAATCTTCCATATGTACCAGAAGCTTTTTCAATTGCCTCTTTAGGATCAATTCCTTTTTTGATATTATCCATCATTTTTCCTAAATGAACATATTTGTAACCAATAATTTGGTCATCTTTATCTAAACCTAATTCAACTATGTAACCTTCTGCAAGATTTAAGTATCTTGGTCCTTTTAATGAACTTGAATAAATTGTTCCAACTTGTGATGTGTGTCCTTTTCCTAAATCTTCAAGTCCTGCTCCTACTGGAAGTCCTCCTTCTGAGAATGCTGTTTGTGTTCTACCATATACTATTTGTAAGAATAATTCTCTCATAGCAGTATTTATAGCATCACATACTAAGTCTGTGTTTAATGCTTCTAATATTGTTTTTCCTGTTAAAATTTCTCCTGCCATTGCAGCTGAGTGTGTCATTCCTGAACATCCAACTGTTTCTATTAATGCTTCTTGGATAATTCCATCCTTTACATTTAATGTTAATTTACATGCTCCTTGTTGTGGTGCACACCATCCTATACCATGTGTTAAACCTGATATATCTTTAATTTCTTTTGCTTTTACCCATTTTCCTTCTTCTGGAATTGGTGCTGGTCCATGGTCTACTCCTTTTGCTACTTTACACATTCCTTCTAATTCTTTTGAATAAATCATCGTTTTTTGCTCCTTTCACCATGCTTCACTTTGTTAATTATTGTTTATTTTTTTTAAGATTTGGAGTCTTGGCCCTCAATCCCGTTATTTAATTTTTAAAGATTTGGAGTCTTAACCCCCAATTCCGTTGTTTAATTTTTAGGGATTTGGAGACCCGTCCCCTAATCCCGAAAAATTTTAAACAATAAATTACTCTGCTTCGCACTTTATTATTATTTTTTTAATAAACTTTTTTTGTCTGCCTGTATTTGGTCTCCAGGCATAATAATTTGATTTATTACTTTTTCATCTCTACTTGTAATAAATTCTATATTTTGCTCGCTATCATAATTTTCTGTGTCATAGTCAACTATATTTTTGATATTTTTTATGTATATACCTGTTTCGTATCTTTCTCTTCTTTTTACTACTTTTTCGCCTAGTAAATATCTTTCTATTATTTTGTATTCTTCTTTGCTAAGTTGTTCTTCTTTTATTCCTAGGTTGTTATATCTCCATATTACATGTCTTTCATAACTTGTGAATTTTGATTTGGTTAAATCTTCGTAGTCATATTCTACTTTGAATTTGATTCCTTCTATTTTCATTGTTAGATTTGACCATGTTGATGTTAATTCTATTTTTTTAAATTCTTCTCTTAGGTCTACTATTTTTTCATATAATATGTTTACAAGTTTGATATATTCTTTTTCGTCTAAGTTGAATTTTTGTGGTATTTCATAGACATTTACAGGGTTCTTCTTGAATATTCCTTTTGGAATATAGTAGAAGAATAGTTCCCCTGTTTGTCGTTTGTCTATTAAATCTGATACTGAAGCATATAAATACATCTTTTCCCATTTTTCTGGTATCATATAAAATATATGTCTTTGTATATCTTCATACATCTCTTTTATTTTCTTTGTATGTTTTAACATATTTACCCCTATTCTCTGATTAATAGGCTTTCTCCTGTCATTTCTTCTGGTTGTTTAATTCCCATTAAATCAAGCATTGTTGGTGCTAAATCTGCTAATTTTCCGTTTTCTTTTAGTTTGTATTCTTTATTAGCTGTTACTAGTATAATTGGCACTGGATTTGTTGTATGTGCTGTGTGTGGTTCTCCTGTTTTGTAGTCTATCATTTGTTCTGCATTTCCGTGGTCTGCTGTTATTAATAGATTTCCTTGTTTTTCTTCTATTATTTTTACAATTTTTCCTACACATTCGTCTACTGCTTCTACTGCTTTTATTGCTGCTTGTAGGCTTCCTGTGTGTCCAACCATGTCTGTGTTTGCAAAGTTTAGAATTACTACATCATATTTGTCATTTTCTAGTGCTTCACATACTTTGTCTGTAACTTCATATGCACTCATTTCTGGTTTCATATCATATGTTTCTACTTTTGGTGATGGTACTAATATTCTGTCTTCTCCTGGATATTGTTTTTCTTCTCCACCATTAAAGAAGAATGTTACGTGTGCATATTTTTCTGTTTCTGCTATTCTTAATTGTGTTAGTCCTGCTTCGCTTATAACTTCTCCAAATGTATTTTTTAGTGGTTCTTTTTTGAATGCTATGTGTACATTTGGCATTGTTTCGTCATAACTTGTGAAACATACATAATATAAATTCATTTTTTTAGTTTTAAATCCATCAAATTCTGGATCAACTAATGCTCTTGTTATTTCTCTTGCTCTGTCTGGTCTAAAGTTGAAGAATATTACAGAGTCGTTTTCTTCTATTTTTGCTACTGGTTCGTTTCCGTTGCACATTACTGTTGGTACAACAAATTCATCAAATACTTCTTTTTGATAAGAATCTTCGATTGCTTTTATTGGATCTCCTGCTTTTTCTCCTTCTCCATTTACTAGAGCGTCATAGCATTTTTGAACTCTTTGCCATCTTTTATCTCTGTCCATTGCATAAAATCTTCCTGAAAGTGATGCTATTTTTCCAACGCCTTTTTCTTTCATTTTTTCTTGTAATTCTGCAATATATGTTTCTGCAGATGCTGGTGGAGTGTCTCTTCCATCTAAGAAACAGTGAACATATATATCTTCAAAGTCTCTTCTTTTTGCCATTTCTAATAGTCCATATAAATGTCTGTTGTGGCTATGAACTCCTCCGTCTGATACTAATCCTAGAATGTGTAATTTTGAATTGTGTTTTTTGCAATTTTCGATTGCTGCTATAAATTCTGGATTACTGAAAAAGTCTCCGTCTTCTATTGATTTTGTTATTCTTGTTAATTCTTGATATACTATTCTTCCTGCACCTATATTTGTGTGTCCTACTTCTGAGTTTCCCATTTGCCCTTCGGGTAATCCTACGTGTAATCCACTTGTAAATATGTCTGTGTTTGGGTATTTTTTCATTAGTTTATCAATGTTAGGTTTTTTTGCTAGTTTTATGGCGTTTCCGTCTTTGTTTTTGTTGTCTCCAAAACCGTCTAATATCATTAGCATTGTTACTTTATCTTTCATTATTAGTCTATGTTAGTTTTTTTCTAACATATTCCTCCTTCCTTTATGCTTTTAAATTATGTTGTAATGTTTTTTGATTTTTAATGTGCATTAATCTTCATAATTTACTATTTTGGCGAATTCATCTGGTTTTAAACTTGCTCCCCCGACTAATCCACCATCGATGTCTGACATTTCAAATAATTCTTTGGCGTTATTTGATTTTACGCTTCCACCATATTGTATTATAACTCCATTTGCTACATTTTGTCCATAGATTTGACAAATTTTGTCACGAATTGATTTTATTGCGTTATTTGCTTGTTCTGATGTTGCTGTTTTTCCTGTTCCTATTGCCCATATTGGTTCATATGCAATTATTGTATTTTGTACTTGTTCTTCTGTTAAACCTTTTAATGCTAGTTCTGTTTGTTTTGTAATTATTTCTTGTGTTTGATTTGCTTCTCTTTGTTCTAGTGTTTCACCTACACATACAATTGGTTTTAAGTCGTTTGCAAATGCTGCTTTTATTTTTTTGTTTACTGTTTCGTCTGTTTCGTTGAAGTATCGTCTTCTTTCTGAGTGTCCTATTATAACATATTCAACTCCAATTGATTTTAGCATTTTTCCTGATACTTCTCCTGTGTATGCTCCGCTTTCTTCGAAGTGCATATTTTGTGCTCCTATTTTGATGTTTGTTCCTTGTGCTGTTAGTAGTGCATAAAATAGGTCTGTGTATGGTACACATAGTATTACTTCGTTTTTTGTGTCTTTTACTAATGGTGTTATTTTGTCTATAAAATTTATTGCTTCGTTTGGAAGCATGTTCATTTTCCAGTTTCCTGCAATTACTTTTTTTCTCATAATTTCCTCCTTGTTAAACATTGTTTTGTTCTTTATTTAACTGGCTCTGTGCTTACCCAATAATAGTTTCCATTTTCATCTTTTTCAAATGTATGCTTATATTTGGTCATTACATTTTCATCATTTTTTATTATATTTTCTGCAATTTTGTTTCCATCCATAGAATCATACTTTTCATCTTTATAGTCTTTTATTTTTTTTACTAATGTTGAGTCCGTATATAATGAACCCTTTGGATTTTCATCAGTAAATACATACGTAGCATTTTTTGTAATAATATATATTTCATTATTTTGGCTATATGCTTCAATCATTTTTGAAACTTGAATTAATCCTTCTCCTGTGCCGCCTCCAGATTCCACATTATATTTACCATCTTTGTAATTACATGCTAGTCCTGCACCATCATCAAAATCTTGATTTGGTACATTAGCATTTTTTCCATATAATTCTTTAACTTTATTTTGCAATATATTTGCATCAAAAGCATACCAACCAGTATCTAAATCATATTCATCACTTATTTTCTTTTTGTCTTCATCTTTTAATGTTAATTTTGTAAATGCAACTCTTAATATAAAGTCATTTTTCAATTCATTTAGTGTTACTTTTTTTTCTTGATATGCATTTTTTTCAATTTTATAATCAATTGCAGGTATATAACTATTTAATTTTTGTATTAATTCCGTGTTTGTATCAATCTTTTGTATTTCATTATCACTGTTATTTTCTTTATCGTTTTCTTCATTTAAATTTTTTTCTATTTCCATTTGTGAGTTATTTTCTGTTATTTTGTTTTGAGTTGCATTTGTATTATATTTTATTTTATAATAAAATATAATTCCTATTATTGTAACTATTAATATAAATATTATAAATATTAATATTGCTGTGCTCAATTTTATTTTTATTGGTTCCTTTTTATTTTCCATATTACTATAATTCCTTCCTTAAAGTTACAAATTACATTGAACTTTTTCCTGATTTGGGATATTGTTCAATCTTATTGCATCTTTTTTTACTTTTTTTCTCATAATTTCCTCTCCATTCAAATTTTTCGGGATTCAAGTCCCGTCCCCCAATCCCGAAATTTTTTATTTATCTTGCAAACACTCAATACCAGGTAACTTCTTACCCTCTAAGAATTCAAGTGAAGCTCCTCCACCTGTAGAAATATGTGTCATTTTATCAGCCAAACCTGCTTTTGTTACTGCTGCTGCAGAATCTCCTCCACCTATTATTGTTGTTGCATCTAAATCCGCAAGTGTTTTTGCTATTTCATTTGTTCCAATTGCAAATTGATCAAATTCAAATAATCCAAGTGGTCCGTTCCAAATTACAGTTTTTGCATTTTGTAATTCTTTTTTGAACACTTCTATTGTTTTTTCTCCTATGTCAAATCCTTCCCATTCATCTGGAATTTCTGTCCAAGCCACTGTTTTACTTTCTGTGTCTGGTTTAAATTCTTTTCCTATTTTTGTATCTATGGGTAATAATAATTTTACACCTTTTGCTTTTGCTTTTTTCATTTCCTCTAGTGCTAAATCTGTTTTTTCAACTTCACATAGTGAGTTTCCTACATTATATCCTTGTGCTTTAAAGAATGTATATGCCATTCCTCCACCTATCATTAATGTATCTACTTTATCTAATAAACTGTCTATTACTCCTATTTTATCTGAAACTTTTGCTCCACCTAATATTGCTACAAATGGTCTTTCTGGATTGTTAATAGCATTTCCTAAGAATTTTAATTCTTTTTCTATTAAGAATCCTGCTACACCTGGGATATAGTCTGCTATTCCTGTTGTTGATGCATGTGCTCTGTGTGCTGTTCCAAATGCATCATTTACAAATATTTCTGCCATTGATGCTAATTTTTTTGCAAATTCTGGGTCATTGTCTGTTTCTTCTCTGTGGAATCTTACGTTTTCAAGTAGCATTATTTCTCCTTCTTTTAGATTTTCTGCTTTACTTGTTGCGTCTTCTCCTATTACGTCATTTGCCATTATTACATCTTTTCCTAATAATTTTGATAGTTCTTTTGCTACTGGTTTTAGTGAGAATTCTGGTTTTACTTCTCCCTTTGGTCTTCCTAAGTGTGACGCTAATATTATTTTACAGTTTTGTTCTAATAAATATTTTATTGTTGGTAATGCTGCTTTTATTCTTGTGTTGTCTGTGATGTTTTGGTTTTCGTCCATTGGAACGTTGAAGTCACATCTTACAAATACTTTTTTTTCTTTTAAATCGATGTCTTTTACTGTTTTTTTGTTCATTTTTATTCCTTCTTTCTTTTAGGTTTTTCCTAAATTTTTTATTTGTTTTTTTATAGTTTTTACCTATTTTTGCCTTTCGATACAATTTTATACTAAAAAAGAATACTTTTCAAGTATTCTTTTATTATTTCATATATTTTTCTAAAACAATAATAAACATTGCGTGTGACCATCCAAGACCAATAACCCAATTAGGTTTTAATGTTTTATTATCAACTTGTTCACCTAAGAAATAATGTTTCCCAGCTGTTTTAATTACAAAGTCAAATGTTTCTTTTGCTTTCTTTTTTTCTCCTGTTTCTAGGTAATACAAAGTCATCCAAAGGTTAGCAATAGGCCAAGGATTTCCATTCATATAATTATCATTTTCAAATCTTTGATATCCACCAGTATAAGTTCTTAAACTTAAATTAATTCTTTCAATTGTATTTTGAACTTTCTTTTCTTTTGGCTTAAATACTTCAAATGGTGTAACTGCCCCAATTATGCTTATATCCATTTTTTTGTCTTCTGGATTTCTTACATATGATTTTTTTTCTTCGTCGTATAAATATTTATTGATATATTTTTTTATTTCAAGTTGCAATTTTTCTATTTCTTTTTTTGATTTTTCAACTTTTTCTTGTTTTAATCTATTGTTTTCAAAGTCTGATACATCTTTTCCTAGTACATCATAAATTTTTAACATACTTGCAAATGCTGAATAAATGCTTGCTAGTGAATATAAGTGTACTCCTTCACACATTTCCCACAAATCATAACTTATGTGATATTTATGGTCTGTATTTTCATTTTCTTCGCTTTTAAATGCTGGTTCAACCCAGTCTTTTATATATCTTTTTAAGAAATCTGTTGCTTTTTCGCACATTTGCAAGTTTTCTTTTAAGAATTTTTCAGAATTTGTATATTTATAATGTTCATATACTCCAAAAACTACACTTGCTGTTTCGTCAATTTGGTATCCCCAACAAGGTGCTAATTTTCCATCTGTATAAAAACGTTGTTCCCACATTCCATTTTTACTTTGTGTTTTTTGGCAAAATACTTTGTAGAATTTTTCTGTTTCTTTATTCATTTTTAATATATCCATTGCTTTTGTCATAAATACAGCATCTCTAGGCCAACAATATGCATATCTTCCACATTTTGTGAAGTTTTCGTCTATTTCAGGTGATGCAATAATTGCGCCTGTTTCTGCATTTGTCAATAGTGGGAATAATAATATGCTTCTTTTATAAATTTCATATATTCTTTCGTCATAACTGTTTTCTGGCTCTTTAATTTTTAAACCATTGTGTTGTTTTACATATTTTCTCCAATATGCTTTTGTATTTATATATTCTTTTTCAAAATCTATTCTTTTTACTCTTTCAATTTCATCTTCAATGTCTGAAATATTTTTGTTTTCGTCAATCAAAATGGCTATTTCTAACTCTTTCTTTTCTCCTGGTTTTATTGTTCCTATTTCATATGCTATTGATGTATCTTTTGACATTCCAATATAATCTTTGTCATATATTTCTGTTCTTTTTATATTATTTATGCTTCCATTTATCTGGTGTTTTATAATGTCTTTTCCTTTTGCAAATGTTGAGAATGTAAAGTCGTGTGCATATTGCATCATTCCACCATCTATAATTTTGCACCCTACAAAATTATTTGTATCTGATAATAATTCAGAGTGAATGTAAAATTGTGTATTTAAATCAATTTTGCTTTCATTTAAAAATGTGTATTTTTTTAGCAATATATTTTCTTTTATTAACACATAATCTGTTTGTACTATTTTTAAATTGAAGTATGTGTTTGTTATTTCTGTATTTAATATGTTTGTGTCTGTGTCATAATATTGTTTATATGCGTTGTTTATGTCATCATGTAAATATATTAAATCTGATTCGTTTATTTTCACTCCTGTATGAAAGTAATTTATATATTGTCTGTTGTCTTTACTTGGGAAATATATTCTTTGCATTTCTCCTTTTGATGTAAATGTTGCTATCATTTTTTTGTTCCCAATTATTGCTTCATTTAAATATTTGTTTTCCATTATTTTACCTCTCTAAAAAAAGCGGGAAAGGGGGACGGGTCTCCAATCCCGTTTTTTTCTTACCCTTCTATCACATTCAAAATTTGTTTTTCTAAATCTTTAATTTTTTCGTTAATTCTAAACACATCAGCATCTTTAAGTTCACCATTATTCATATCATCTCTAACAGCGTTGTCCATATCGTTAATTTCTGCTCTTAATTTTTCTAATCTCTTCAATACTTCTGATTTCATATTAACAGGTAATTTCTTGTCAATTTTATGTGTTAATTTAACATCTTCATCTACATTTATTTCGTATGTTTCTCCGTAACTTGGAATTATTACTGGTAATTTTGCATCTTCTTCAATCATCCCTCCAAGTACTTCTTGAGATTCTTCTTCACCATGTATTAAAAATACTTGTTTTGGTTTTTTGATAAATGAATATACAAAGTTCATTAATCCATCTTGATCTGCGTGTCCTGAATATCCTTCTATATATTCAATTCTGGCGTTTACTGCTATTTCTTCTCCAAATATTTTTACTTTTTTTGCTCCATTTACTATGCTATATCCAAGTGTTCCTGGTGCTTGGTATCCAACAAATAATATTGTTGAATTTGGATTCCATAAGTTGTGTTTTAAATGATGTTTTATTCTTCCTACTTCACACATTCCACTTGCTGATATTATTATACATGGTTCTGGGTTTTCGTTTAAGGCTTTTGATTCGTCTGCAGTTGTTGTAAATTTAAGTCCTGGGAATTCTAGTGGTCTGTCTCCTTTTTTTATTTCTTCTTGTGTTTCGTCATCAAATAGATTCATATTTTCTTTAAATACTTCTGTTGCAGATATTGCAAGTGGGCTATCTACATATACTGGTGCTTTCATTAATGTTTCATATTCTTTTATGAATTTTTCGTCATCTTTTGTTTCTTTTATTTTATTTAGTTCATATAATATCTCTTGTGTTCTTCCTACTGCAAATGATGGTATTACAACTGTTCCTTTATTATCAAGTGTTTCTGATACTATATCCAAAAACATTTCTGCCTTTTGGTCATTTTTGATGTGCTTTCTGCTTCCATATGTTGATTCCATAACTAAGAAATCTGCATCTTCTATCATTGTTGGTTCACTTAATAATGGGATATCATTATTTCCTAAGTCGCCTGTGAAAACTGTTTTTGTTTGTTTTCCGTTTTCATTTACCCATAATTCAATTATACTTGAACCTAGCATATGTCCTGCATCATTAAATCTTACATGTATGTCTGGTGTTATATCTATTATTTGGTCATATTGAACTGGTTCAAATATTTCCAAACATCTTGCTGCTTGTTCTGCTGTATATAGTGGTTCTCTGGCTTCTAACCCTTTTCTCATTCTTTTTCTGTTTTTCCATTCATTTTCCATTTCTTGAATATGACCACTGTCTGGTAGCATTAGTGCACATAGGTCGCATGTTGCTTTGTGTGCATATATTTTATTTTTGAATCCTTCATTATATAGTTTTGGTATTCTTCCTGAGTGGTCAATGTGTGCGTGTGTTAATAGCATAAAATCAATTTCTGCAGGATTAAAATCAAATTCGTCAAAATTTTCTTCCTCTAATTCTTTTCTTCCTTGCCACATACCACAGTCTACTAAGAATTTTTTTCCTGCTGCTTCTACTAAATAGTTTGAACCTGTTACTGTTTTTGTAGCGCCTAAAAATGTAATTTTCATAAATTTCCTCCTCTTTTGACCAACGGGGACTTTGTTATATTTAAAATATTATCCCCATATTGGTCTTTTTTTGTTAATTTTTATTTCAAGTTCTTCTGGCTTTTTAATTTCTACTTTTTCTTCAAATATATTTTCGTCAAATATTTGCAAAAAATATTTATCTTTTTCTTTTGTTATTTTTAGATATGCATCTTCTAGTTTTATAATTCTAACTTTGAATATATTTTTTAATATTTCGTTATTTGTTTTTTCATTATTTGATATTTTTTCTAACACTTTATATTCTATTGCTTTATCTATTATTTTTGTTGATATTTCATTTAAGTCTTCCCTTAATTTCTCAATATCTTTAACTTTACTTTGATTGTTGTATTGCAATAAAGAATAATATCTAAAGTCATATATTATTTTTTCAATTTCTTGTTTTGAGTCAACATTTTTTATATTTACTTCTAGCATTTTTAAGAATTGTTTTTGAAAGTCTAATTTTAGCTTTTCTAGTGTTTGCTCTTGGTTGTTGCTATTTAATATTTTTAAGTAACTGTCCTTTTTTTCTAATTCATTTTTGTATTTTACAAAGTTTTGTGGGTTCATTAGTTCATTTAAATATTCGTATTTTTTTAAATTTTTTTCTTTTTCTTCTGCCATTATTTTTGATAATATTCTCATACTAAATATCTTTTTTTCTAATGGAAGTTGTTCATTCCTTTTTATATACTCTTCTTGTAACATATTTTTATTATTGATAGTTTCATCTATTTGTTTTATTCTTTTTTTGATTTCTTTTTTGTTTTGTGTTATTTCTTCTATAAATTTTTCTTTATCTTGCATTTTTTCTAGTTCTGTTTCTATTTCTTCTTTTTTTTCTAATATATCGTTATATTTTTCTTTATTGAATTTCATTCCTAATAATATTGAAATTTTTGATAATAAGTCTATCAATTTTTTTTCATTTTTCTTTCCATATTGATTTTCTATTTTTTCTTTAAATAGGTAATAATAGTCTATTATAAATTCGTTGTTTTTTATCCATTTATTTAAAAATTCATGTCCTACCAAAATTCTTAAGTCTTGGTATATCAAGTTATGGTCAATACTCTCTATTTCTTGTGGTATTGTTGTCCACGAATAGCCATTAAAGTCTCTTAGTGGTTCTACCATGTTTATGCTATTTCCAACATTTATTAGTTCTGATAGTGTTTCATTTATTAAAAAATATTCGTCTTTTATTATTTTTTCTTTTTTACCTAATTTGCTAATTGCATATAGTATTTTTCTTTCTATTGGATATGCTATTATCATTTTGTCTTTTTTGTCTACTATATATGTTTTGTTATTTGGTATTTTATTTTCTTCGTCACTCATTTTTATTATTTTTATTGAGTTACATTCGTTTTTTATTATTTCTATTAAATTTGATATATATTCTTCTTTTGTTTGAACATCTTTTTTTACAGTTTCTAAGTCTTTGTATGCTGCTTCTATTTTATACATTATTCCTAAAAGGGTACTTTGTACAATTTCGTCAAAATGCTTTGTTTCTAACACTTCTTCTAATTCATTATTGTAATTTTTCTTTACAATCTTGTCTAATATATTTCTTTTTTGTAGCATTATACCCTCCATTCTTTTTCTTATTTTTCGATCATTTTAACAACATCTGCGTTGTTTTTTTGATCAATTTGACAACGTCCCAGTTGGTTGAATTTTTATTCTTCTACTTCTTCTTGTGGTGGTGTTCCCATTTTTAGTTCTTCCCATCTTTCTTTTGGCATTAGAACTTCTCTTGGTTTGCTTCCTTGATATCCAGAGATAATACCTCTTTCTTCCATTTGGTCTATAATTCTTCCTGCACGAGCATAACCAACTTTGAATCTTCTTTGTATAAATGATGTTGAGGCTGTTCCTTGTTCTATAACTGCTTCTATTGCGTCCATTAAAAATGGATCTGTTTCGTCGTCTTCTGCTTGTTCTTGTGCTAATTCTTTTTCTGTTTTATTGCTATTTTCTATTGTTTCTAATATGTCTTCACTATAGTTTGCTGTTCCATTTTTCTTTACAAAGCCAACAATTTTTTCAACTTCTTCGTCTGATACAAATGCTCCCTGAACTCTTACTGGTTTTGGGAATCCTGTTGGGAAGAATAACATATCACCTTTTCCCAATAGTTTTTCTGCCCCTACTGAGTCTAATATTGTTCTTGAGTCTACTTGTGAAGATACTGCAAACGCTATTCTTGATGGTACATTTGCTTTTATTAGTCCTGTGATTACATCTACTGATGGTCTTTGTGTTGCAATTACTAAGTGCATTCCAGCGGCTCTTGCTTTTTGTGCTAATCTACATATTGCCTCTTCAACATCTTTTGCTGCAACCATCATTAAGTCTGCTAACTCGTCTACTATTATAACTATTTGTGGTAAAGTTCCTTGTCCTTCTTCTTTTTCTATTGCTTTGTTATATCCTTTGATGTCTCTTACTCCTTTTGCTGCAAATAAATTGTATCTGTTGTCCATTTCTTGTACGGCCCATGCCAATGCTCCAGCGGCTTTTTTAGGGTCTGTTACAACTGGTATTAATAAATGTGGTATCCCGTTATATACTGATAATTCAACTACTTTAGGATCTACCATTACCATTTTTACCTCACTTGGTTTTGCATTGTATATAATACTTGAAATTATTGTATTTATACATACGCTTTTCCCTGAACCTGTTGAACCAGCAATTAATACGTGTGGCATTTTTGCTATGTCTGCTAGTTGTATATTTCCTGCTACGTCTTTTCCAAGCGCTACTGTTAATTTTGATTTATTATTTTGGAATTCTTCGCTTTCTAATACTTCTCTTAAGTGAACAGCTTCTTTTTCTTTATTTGGTACTTCAATTCCAACTGCTTGTTTTCCTGGTATTGGTGCTTCAATCCTTATTGTTTCAGCCGCTAAATTAAGTGCAATATCATCTGCTAAATTGGCTATTTTACTAACTCTTACTCCTTCTGCTGGTTTTAATTCATATCTTGTTATTGCAGGTCCTACAGATACATTTTCAACCTTTGCAGATACCCCAAAACTATATAGTGTTTTTTGTAATTTAGTTGCCGTATCTGTTAGTGCTTTTGCTCCACCTTTTAATTTCTTTTTATCTGGTTTACTTAATAATTCAATTGGTGGATATTCATAGTTTTCGTCTTCAACCACCATTGCATGTTCTAATTGTAATACTTCTTTTGTTTTGTCTTCCTTTTTTTCTTCTTCTTGTCTAAATAAATTATTCTCTATAACATCTGGTTGTATAGATTGTATTTTCTTTGTTTCTTTTGTTAATGGTGTTAAATCATCATTACTATGGTCATATTTTTTTCTTCCTTTTTTGTCATCTTCTTCTAATATTCTACCACCGAAATTGATTTTTATTTGTTCCCCAACGTCTTCTTCCTCTAATGCTTCTCTTCTTGCTTGTTCTTTTTGTAGTTCTTTTGCTTTTTTTCTATTTTCTATGCTTTCTTGTTTTGCTTCCATTCTTGCCTTTTTTTGTTCTTCTCTTAATTGTTGTCTTCTTTCATATTTTTCTTCTCTATTTTCTTCTGTTTTTTCTACAAAGTTATTTATTATTTCTGATATATTTATTCCAAATGTAAATACTGCAAGCATTATAACAACACCTACACATAAGATTATTGCTCCTATCGGACTTAATAATTTTGAAAGAGGCATGGCAAGTATTACACCTAATGCTCCTCCTCCTATATCTTGTGTTCCTAAATTATATGCTTCTTTTACAACTGTTTGCATTGTTTTGTTAGAAATTGACATCTCCCCTGAATTTATCTGCCATGCACTCATTAAAACTGCTACACTTATTAGAAGTACGGTATATTGTGTTAGTTTTGATGTTAAATATTCATCATCATCTAATGCCAATTTTATTCCTATCAAAAATGTCCCAATTGGTAGAATGTATTTTATAATTCCCATCATTCCACCTAATATTTCATTTAATTTTACTCCTACTATTCCTGAATTTCCATATATTAATACACATAATAATATACTTAATATTATTATTGCTACAACTGCTAAATCCATGTTTGATGCTCTTTTTTTTGCTTTTTTATTTGTATTTTTCTTTGTCTTTTTCTTAGCCATATTCTCCCTCCATTTATATAAGAAAAAGGGAAAAAAGTCCAACCACCTTTCCCTTTTATTTCAACTCTTTTCTACTATTTTGAACTGTTTTTAGTGTATCTTCTATTGACATTTCCATTAATTTTAATGCTTCTGATATATTTTTTTCCAATCCACCTAATGTTTGTGTAAGCACGTCTTCTGTATGTGCTAGTAAATCATCTGCATATTCTTTAGTTCCATTAGAGATTTCTCTTGATCTTTCATTTGCACTTTCTATTATTTCCTTTTTTTGTTCATATGCTTTTCTTGTTATTTCATGTTCATCAATCATAGAAATAATTCTGTTTTCTGCTTCTTTTACTATTCCATCTGCTTCTTTTTGTGCTTCAACTAAAATACGTTGTCTTTCTTCTTTAACCCATTTTGCTTGTTTTAATTCATCTGGAAGTTTTAGCCTTATTTCTTTTATCAAGTCTAGCATTTCTTCCTTATCAATTATTCCTTTGCTAGAAAATGGTACATTTCTACTTTTTTCAATTATATCCTCCAAAGTTTCTAGTAGTTCAAATATTTCCATGGTTTTACCCCTTTCCAATTTTTATAAAGATTAATGTTGCTCGTCCATATCTTCTTTTATCTGTTATTTCAATATCTATTTTCTTTAGTTCTTCTAATATTTTTTCTTCACTATCTGTTTCTATTATTATTGTTGAATTTTTGTCTGCTATCTTTTTTTCTATTATATATTCAACCGTTTTTATTGCAAAATTTGAATTATAAGGTGGGTCTATATAGATAATATCCATCTTTTCTTTTATTTTATTTTTTAGTAATGTTTCATAATCCAAATTATATAGTTCTATTTTTTCTTTCAAGTGGGTTTTTTCTATGTTTTTGTTTATAATATTTATGGCGTCTTTTGATTTGTCACATAGTATTACTTTTTTTGCTCCCCTACTTGCTGCTTCTAGTCCTATTGCTCCACTTCCTGAAAATACATCTAAAAAGTTTGAGTTTATTATTTGGCTTTGTATTATATTAAATATTGATTCTTTTACTCTGTCTAATGTTGGTCTTGTTGTTTGGCCTTCTAACGTAAATAATTTTGTTCCTCTGGCTGTTCCACTTATTATTCTCATTTTGCTTTTTCTCCTATGCTATAATTTTATCCTTTTTTTTGTCAATGTCAATAGAATTAACAAAATTGTAATATAGATTTAATAGTTTTGTAATATTATACCATTTTTGTAATATTTTACGACATTTTTTAGTTTATTTTTTATATTTTGGTATGATGTGAATATCTTTAGTAGTTACAATTCACAGCCCATAAACTTGTAATACTTTATGTATGAGAAAAAAAGATTGAAAACTATAAATAGTTTTCAATCTTTTTTAGTCTTCTTTATTTATATCTTTTATTAGTTCCAATTGAGAAATCAATAAAGATTCCATTTTTGCTTTATATATATCGAATTGTTTTTTTACATCATCTAATTCTTTTTGTTTTTGTATTATTTCATTATTCAATTCATCCACTTGTTTTTGAGCATTTGCTTTTGCTTCTTCTACTATTTGGTCCGCTTTTTGTTTTGCAACATTTTTAACTTCTTCAGCAGTTGATTGAGCCATTACAAGTGTATTTTGTAATGTTGATTCTATAGTTTTATATTGAACCAAACTATTATTCAATTCTTCTACTTTTGCTCTTAATTCAGTTACTTCTTTATAGTTTTTTGAATAATCTATAGTCAATTCATCTAAAAAATCATCAACTTCTTCTACATTATATCCGTTTACCATTTGTTTTGCAAATTTTTTATTATCTATATCTAAAGGTGTAATCATATTATCCTCCTACTTGCAAACCTGTTTTATTAGTTATTTACATTATTGTTTTTTAACCATGAAACTGAAAGTTTGCTTTTCATTTCTTCTCTTGCCATTTCATTTGTAATTTCATAGTTTGATGGTGCTACTAAGAATATTGAATTTGATACTTTTTGGATATATCCGTCTAATGCATAAACTCCACCACTGATAAAGTCTACTATTCTTCTAGCAACGTCTTTGTTTACATATTCTAGATTAACAATTACAGATTTCTTTTCTTTTAAGAAACTACAAATTTCATCTGATTGTTCAAATGTTGTTGGTTGAGAGATAACCATTTTTATTGCTTGTGATTGTGTTTGTGGCATGCTTACTATTTTATTATTTTTTCTTCCAAATAGTTTTTTGTTATCTTCTTCCTCTTCTTCATTATTTCCATAATCATATATATTTTCATCTTCATATTCTTCTTGATCTGCAGAATCCATTCCAAATAAATCCCACACTTTGTTCATTAATGCTCCTGACATAAAAAAACCTCCTAAAACCTTTTTTACATATTATGCTATAAGTATCTACTTTTTTTTCGTTATTGTCAATAGTTTTTTCAAATGTAATAAAACTTTAATATTTTTGTAATATTTTTGTAATATTTCTAATTTGTTTTACTTAAATCTGGATCAAGCATCAGTTCATCATAAATAGATAGACTCTTAATATTTTGTATATCATTGTTTGAAAATCCAAGTTCTTTTAATTCATCTGTACTATAGTTCTTAACAATAGCATATTTATCATTTTGTTTTTTTATTTTTATTGGTATTTTATCATAATACCCCGATCTATTTCTAACAACATAACTGATATCATTTTCTTTTACAATTGCTTGATTTGGAACTTTTAGTCCCGTACTATTCCACCAAATTAAATCAAATGATATTTTTCTATAATTGGCTAAATCTCCTATTTGCTTGTCTATTTCTAGTATTATTAGATTTTCTTCTTCGTTTTCTTGTGACATATAGCAAATTGTTGCATCTATTTGCTTGTTATTTGATAATCTTATTGCAACTTTGTCATTTACTTGTGCTTTTTTTGCCTGTTCTGAGTTTGAAATTGTTGCTATATAGCAACTTGAACTATCTATTACTTTTCCACATTCATCATTTGTTGCTATTAATTGACCTGTTTTTAATTTTAGTCCTTCTAGAAATTTCTTATTTATTGTTGAAAAATTGTTAGGTGTTAATGTTTCTTCTAATCCATCGACTTTATATGAGACAATCCCACTCGTTGGTGCCTTTATATATTCTGCCCCAGAATTAAGTTGCTCTTCTAGTTTTTTTCTTTGACTATATAATTGTTTTAAATAGCTTCCTGCTGCACTTGTTTCCCCTGCTAATTTTGCTTTTTTTGTTATTAATTCATTTATTTGTTTTTTGTATTCTGTGATTTTTGATATGTCTGTTGTTTTATTTAGCAATGAAATGTTGTTATCTAATTGATTTTCTAGCAGTTTTACCTCTGATAATTTTACATCTGATGTCAATGATTCTTGTTGTCCTTTTATTGATTCTTGAATCTTGTTATCTAGTTCTGCTATTTGTTCTTTTAATTTTTCTTCATTTTTACTATAATATCTATATATTGCCTCTTCTTTTGCTGTCTTTTCTCCCTCGTTTTTTATTTTTTCCATTCCATTTTTATAATTATTTCCTTTAACAACTTTTTCATTTCTTATTATATATCCAATATCTGTTTCTTCTTGATATAGTGTTCCATTTTCAACAGTTACTTTATCTGTTGGTTGTTTTACTAATAGAAATGCTGCATATAACAGATAAATTAATATTAAAACTATTACTATATTCGCAATCACTTTTTTTCTATTAATTTTATTTTTTTGTTTTTCTTCTTTCAATATTTGATACCTCCAAAATAATATTTATATTATTTTGTATTTCATTTGTTCCTTCAAGCCATGTTGTTTGTTTATTTTTTCTAAACCATGTAAGTTGCCTTTTGGCATATCTTCTTGTTTCCATCTTGATTTTTTCTATCATTTCTTCTTTTGTGTATTTTCCATCTAAATAGTCTACAACTTCTTTATACCCAAGTCCTTGCATTGCTGTTGGAAATTTTTGATATTTTTTTAGAATTGATTTCACTTCTTCTATTAACCCTTGTTCTAACATTATATCAACTCTTTTGTTTATTCTTTGATACAGTGTTTCTCTTTCCCAATTTATTGCAAAAACTTTATAGTCATATTCTACTGGTTTTTTTCTTGATTCTATTTCTTGTTCTGTTTTTGTTTTTCCTGTTGCTTTATATATTTCTATGACCCTCATTATTCTTTTTTTATCGTTTGCACTTATTTTTTGCATTGCTTGTGGGTCTATTTCTTGTGCCTTTTTATATAATACTTCTAGTCCTTGTTTTTCTGCTATCTCTTCCAGTTTTTTTCTATATTCTTCGTCTAATTTTATATCATTATATTCTATTTCGTAAATTAAACTGTCAACATATAATCCGGTTCCCCCAACTATTATTGGTACTTTTCCTTTTTCTAAAATTTCTTTTATCGCCTTTTTTGCATCAATTTTATATTGTGCAACACTATATCTTTCTTCTGGTGGTACAAAATCTAATAAATAGTGTTTTATTCCTTGCATTTCTTCTGTGCTTGGTTTTGCTGTTCCTATGTCCATATCTTTATATATTTGCATTGAATCTGCAGAAATAATTTCTCCATTTATTTGTTTTGCAAGTTCTATTGATAGCGATGTTTTTCCTGAAGCAGTTGGTCCACATATTACTATTACTTTGGGTTTCATGTCCATTTTTTATCCTTCCTTCATCATATCTAGTATTCTTGTCTGTGAATTTCCTAAATATATTACTTCGAATATTGCTACTAATATAATGATTATTGCTAATATTATAATGCTTTTTATAACTTTTTCTTTTTCTATTTCGTCATTTTCTATTTGGTCTATTTTTTTAAATATAAATGGTAATGTTATATATCCATTTATTGCCGTAAATAGCATTACAAACACATTTTGGACTAATTTCATATTTTCTATATTTGGGTAGTTTATTCCTATTTTTGATATTTTGAATATTATAAGTGTAAAAATATATGCAACAAAAACACCAACTGTTATACATATTATTTTGGTCTTATTTTCAAGTGTTCCTAAACTATTCCAAGACCATGCTATTAATACTATAAACATTGCTATTATAATTATTGAAATCAATACCATTTGAATTTTCCTTTCTGATTTAGGTAGTTTTTACATTTTTTATTTTCTTGCAAATTTTCTTTCTATATCATATTTGCTCATTTTTATCGCCGTTGGTCTACCATGTGGGCATGTAAACGGATTTGGTAATTCTAATAGTTTGTCCATTAAATTTTCTACTTCTGCCCTATCTAAAACCATATTTGCTTTTACTGCTGCTTTGCATGCTACAGTTGCTATAAATTTTTCTTCTTTTTCTTGTTTTGCTGTTCTTGCTACCGTGTTTATTTCATCAAGTGTTTCTAAGAATAAATCTTTGTTGTCTATGTCTAAGCATACTGTTGGTACACCTGTTAATTTTATTGTATTTTCTCCAAATTCTTCTAGACTGAATCCTGCTTTTTCAAACATATCTATATTGTCTTTGGCTATATCCATTTCTTTGTGTGTTAGTGTTATTATATCTGGCAATAGTAACATTTGTGAATCTTTTGATGTTTCACTATAATAATTTTTCTTTACTTTTTCATACATAATTCTTTCGTGTGCTGCGTGTTGGTCTATTATGTACATTTCTTTGTCCATTTCTATAATTATGTATGTATTAAATGCTATTCCTATAAATTTATATATTGGTTTTTGGTATTCTGCACTTTGGTCAAATACTGACATATTATTTTTTACTAAATCAATTGCTGTATTTGTTGTATCTTCTTGTTGTTCTTCTTGTAATATTTGAGTTTCTAATGGTTTTCTTCCAAATAGTTTTTCATACATTGTGCTAAAGTCTTCTTTTGGCGTTTCGTCATAGTTTTTGCTTTCCATTTTTTCTATTTGTTCATTTATTTTTTCTAATGTTTCTTGTTTTTGTGTATTTTCTTGTTTTTCAATATTTTCTGTTTTGTCTTCATTATTTTCATCTTTTTGTTCTTCTTGTTGTTCTATTTCTGTAATTTTGTTTTCTTCTTGATTTACTTTAGGTTCTTTTTCTTGGTTTTCAACCACTTCAATATTGTTGGTTTTTTCATTTATATTTTCTTCAGTTTTTTCCTCATTTTTTTCTTCAGTTTTCTCTTCAATAACCCCTTTAGTATCCTCTTCAATATCTTGTCCCAATTCTTTTTTTAAATTTTCTCTCATTTTCTTTAATTGTTCCAATATATCTGCAGTATTTACAGGTCCACCATTTCCAAGACTTGCTACAAAAGGATTTGTACTTGTAGTTTTATTTTCTTCAACTGAATTAGTTTTTATTTTACTTTCTTCATCATTATATTGTTCGATTTTTTTAGTGTCATTTTTTCTAAAATCAAATAATCCCTTTTGTGTAATATTTTCATCTGTTGAGTCTACTGATTTTTCAGTGTTTGCTACTAATTCACTTTCTAGTAATGTATTCTTTATTGCATGATAGATTGATTGGAATATTTTATTTTCTTCTTCAAATCTGACTTCTAATTTAGCAGGGTGTACATTTACATCGACTTTTGCAGGATTCATAGTAATATTTAATATTACAAAACCATATTTTCCAATTGGTATTAATCCTTTAAAAGCCTGCTCTGTTGCGGCTGATAATACTTTATCTTTTACATATCTTTTATTTACAAAAAATAATTGATTTGATCTATTTGACCTTGCAATTTCAGGTTTTCCGATAACACCATTAACTTCAATGTCTTCATATGTATAGTTTACTGGTAAAATTCCTGTTGCTACATCTTTTCCATATATACTATAAATAACGCTTTTTATATCTCCGTTCCCATTTGTTTGTATTACTGTTTTACCTGTATTTATTAATTTAATTGCAATATTAGGATTCACAAGTGCTATTCTTGTAATTACGTCCTCAATATAACCTGCTTCAGTGTAGTCTTTTTTTAGAAATTTATATCTTACAGGTGTATTAAAAAATAGGTTTTTAACCACAATGCTTGTTCCAGTTTGGCATCCTACTTCTTGTTTATCTAATACATTTCCTGCTTCTACAGTTATTTTATATCCTGTATCTTGGCTTTCTGTTTTAGATGTAAGTTCTACATTTGCTATTGCGGCAATACTTGCTAATGCCTCTCCTCTAAACCCCATAGATGTTACTACATCTAAGTCTTCGGCTTTTCTTATTTTACTTGTTGCATGTCTTTCAAATGCTATTTCTAAATCATCTGATGCAATTCCTTTTCCATTGTCTGCTACTCTTATATATGATATTCCACCATTTTTTATTTCAACAGTTATATTATTTGCACCTGCATCTATTGAGTTTTCAACCATTTCTTTTATTACTGATGCTGGTCTTTCTATAACTTCACCTGCAGCAATTTTATTTATTGTCAAGTCATCTAGTAGAACTATATTTCCCATTTTTCTTCTTCCTTTCAAAAGTCTTTTTTTATTGTTTCTTTTCTAAAAGTAGAAATTAGATTGATAAATCAATCTTAATTTCTACTTTATCTTTTGAATTTTATGCTTTTGCTACCTTCTCTGCCTCTTCTTGTTTCTTTTTTTCTAATTCTTTGTCAAATTTTGTTGTACATACATATGTTGATATTGCATATAATGTTAAAACTATTGGCATTGTTACTACATCTATTGGCATTCTTGTCACTGTTATTATTGCAAATAAAATTATTTGTGCTAAAGCCATAATGCCTATTGCTTTTGCTATTACTTTTAATGAATTTAATTTATAATATCTTATTGCTAAATATGCTAAAACAATTACTGCTGTTATGATGAATGGTGTTAAATATGGTTTTAATATTTCTCTACCTCTAAAGTGTGTATTTTCTTCTATTGTTACTTCTTCTGCTTTTAATTCTGTTCCATATTTTTCATTTATTTTTGTTACTAAATTTGTTTTTTGTTCGTCTGTAATTTTGGTTGTTGTAATGCTTATAGCATCTTTATATACTTCTATTGGTTGTATTAAAACTGGTTGATTTCCGAATATTTCATTTGTTATTTCTTTTATATCTTTTACTTCAAATTGTTTTCCTAAATTTAATTCGACTTTATTATTTTTTTCATAATTTAATCCAAATACTAATTTATTTGAACATAGTATTATTGCTCCTGTTACTAATAATAATGCTAATAATACAATTACTATTTTTTTTGCTTTTTGTTTCATTTTTACCTCCATAAATAACTTGTATATTTTATTTATTTTTTATTCTAAATAATAAATTTGTTATAGTTGCATTATAAATTGCTATAATAACAATTCCCCAGAATGTTATCATTCCAAAACTGTTTATTGGTGTCCATTTTATAAAGCAAAATACTATTGCTAATATACAAACTGGTATTATTCTGCTAAAGAATTTTTTATATGTTTCTGTTACTGATTTTTGTACTGCATTTTCTACATTTTCCGCTTTCATCTTTTTGATGTTTGATAATAATATAATTGTAAATATATAATTAAATGCTAACATCATTGTTATTGCAAATATTGAATCTATTGATACTACAACATTTGTGTATCTTATTAATAATAAATATAATGCTGCTAATCCTGTATATGCTATTCCTGCTACTAGTCCATTTGTTTTATATTTAATGATTAATACAATTATTGCTATGATGGCAATTATTGCAATTGTAACTGCAACATATGTTAAATCTTGTTCAGTTATGCTTGATAATATATATTGATTTTTTTTCATATCATATTTTACTGGTAATTTTCCACTGTCTAATACTGTTGCAACATTTTGTGCTTGTTCTACATATCCTTTTAATGTTGTTGAGTCTGTTGTTGCTTTTCCTACTGATAGTTGAATTTTTCCACTTGTTATTGGTTCGTCAAATGTTGTTGACATTAATTCCGAATCATCTATTTTTAATGATATTTTCTTTTCAGTTTTTGATGATTTTTCACTTGTTGTATTTTCCGTATTTGTTTCGTTTGTGTTTTCTGTTGCTTCTGTATTGTTTTCTTCTGTTGTTGCATTTTCATCTGTTGTGGTATTTTCGTCTGTTGTGTTGTTTTCTGTTTTTACATATGTTTTGCTTATTTCTTCTAATTTATTTTTTCCATCTTTGTTAAATGCAATTTCTAAATATACTGATGTTCCTGATGTTGCTCTATTGTATAATACTTTTGATGATTCTATTGAATTATTGTCTAATAAAACATCTTTTGTTTCACTATCTAAAATTTCAAATTTTCCTACTGTTGTTAAATTTGAAACTATTGTATCTGTATTTAAATTTTCTGGTATTTGTACAGTAATTTCTCCATTTTCATTATTTACGTTTACTTTGTATTCTTCTGCTCCTAATTTTTTTAATCTTTTTTCTATTATTTCTTTTGCTGTTTTATAGTTTTCTTCTGTTTTTACTTCATCGCTGTTGTCTGTGTTTAATGTTAATTTTATTGTTCTTGCTCCATTTAAGTCCATTGCATATGTGTAGTCTTTTACTACATTTGACATTTGGTTTTTGTTTTGTTTGTATATTCCAAAAAATCCTATCATTGATACTAGTACAATTAATAAACTAATTGTTATTATTTTTATTGTTTTCATAATTTTTTCATTCTTTTTATTTTGTTTTTTCATTTTCTTTTCCTTTCTCTTCACTTCGTTTCGTTCATCATAAAATGAAAATTTATAATTTTCATTTTACAAATCTCTCGCTTCGCTCGTTCATCGTCATCCAAAATTTTTCAAATTTTGTCTGCCAAATCTCGGGTCGTTTTGTTAATCATAAAATCTTTTGCTTCGCTCGCTCATCGTCATCCAAATTTTTTCAAATTTTGTCTGCCAACCATTTAAATTTTTATTTTATTTTGTTTTATAATAATTTTGTGTCGTTTATTATTAGTTCGAACCATATTTTTAAATATTTTGCCGCGTATTTACACATCATTGTTCTTTGCATAAATATTTCAAAGTAGTCAAGCACTGGACTTATTTTGGTGTCTATTGTTAAGTTTAATGTTACTTTTCTCTCTTTTTCATCCATTATTAAGTCTGCATTTGTAACTGCATAATTTACTCTATCATGTATATCGAATGTTGATAGATTTTTGTTTACTACTCTGTCTCTATGTACGTCTGATTTGTCTGCTAGTATCAGTGCAGCCGATATGTCGCTTACTGCCGTTCCTGTGTTTTCGTCATGGTTTCCTATTGCCATCATTATTTCTGTTATTTCTTCTATTGGCATTCCCATTTCTTTTAAAATGTTGTATGCAAGTATTGCTCCTGTATGTGCATGGTCTACTCTGTTTACGCAGTTTCCTATGTCATGCATATACCCTGCAATTCTTGTTAGTTCTACTGTTCTTTCTGGGTATCCTAATTTTTCTAATATATCTCCTGCTCTTTTTGATACTATTGATATGTGCCTGTGTCCGTGTTCTGTGTATCCTATTGCGTTTAGTTGTTTTTGTGCTCCTCTTATTAGAGCATCTAATTCTTTGTTTTCTTTAATGTCTTTTAAAGTTATCATTTGTTCCCTCCTTTTGTCTTCCTAGATTTTATATTAATTTGATAAAAATATCAACTGTTTTTTATGAATTTTTGATATTTATTTGTTAATCTAATAATTAAAGTAAATAACTGCTATAATAAAAAATTCATTTTCTCTTGTATTTTATGTCAATATCTGTTATAATTTAATTAGGTTATATTTAACCATTTTACCAATAAACAGTTATTTTTTTTAATGGAGGATTCATTATGAGAGTATCAATTTATGAACTTTACACAAAGCCTATTAAAAGATTACAGGCTCGGTTCTCGAGAAACTGTTCATTAGAATTATCTACTGGAAGAACTGTTAAATTCCAGAAAGGCCTGCATACAGGTTCTGCTGAACTACCACCAGACCGTATGTCAAAAACAGAAGAACAGGAATATATTCATGCTCAAATGTTAATGGGAATTTAATTCAAAGAATGCTATCTACAAATGTGGATAGCATTCTTGCTTTTTTATGATTTTCAACAAAACAATAATTTTTCACCTTAATAAAAACAAAAATCAAAGTAATCTTATTACTCTGATTCTTATTTATGGAGCAGGTAGTGGGAATCGAACCCACGTCATCAGCTTGGAAGGCTGAGGTTCTACCATTGAACTACACCTGCAACTATGAAATTGTTATCAGTTATCCACAAATTATAAATAAATGTGGAGCAGGTAGTGGGAATCGAACCCACGTCATCAGCTTGGAAGGCTGAGGTTCTACCATTGAACTACACCTGCAACTATGAAATTGTTATCAGTTATCCACAAATTATAAATAAATGTGGAGCAGGTAGTGGGAATCGAACCCACGTCATCAGCTTGGAAGGCTGAGGTTCT